>Ga0247843_1000082_pt1 | contig 204199 bp, 183 predicted proteins | sample LaCruzMarch2017__FD_192420 | JGI IMG/M metagenome (GOLD analysis project Ga0247843, IMG submission 192420) | Freshwater microbial communities from meromictic Lake La Cruz, Castile-La Mancha, Spain - LaCruzMarch2017_8m | ecosystem: Environmental > Aquatic > Freshwater > Lake | place: Spain...
GAATCCCCTCAGCTCTGTCCATAAGCTCCACCAATCCTTCTTTGATTGCTGAAGCTTACAGGGTTAGGGGGGTGACATTATCGCTGGAGAATTAAAGGGAGACAAAATCGCTGGAGAATCACACCCATTTAAGCTAAATGCCTTTCTGGCCGACAAGTTAACGTGAGACCGGGCACCCTTTTCACCTTACTAGTCGCCGCCACTCTCCTTCCTGAGGCTGCATTCGCGCGCAAGCTCAGCCAAGAGGAGAATGAGTCGCTCTGTGAGCGATTCGGCTCCAGTCTGGAACGTAAATTTTCTACGAATCCTCAGGAACTCGTGCTCGAGCTCGATGAGCTGATCGTTAAGGTCGGAAGCCTTGGGCCAGACCGAATGAACCACGACAGATCGGGCCGTATGCTCGCGAGCATCGCCAGTCCGGCGCAGCGAAAAGAGATTCGCCGGAAAGAAGCGGGCAGGGAAATGTCAGCCCTCGACATTCGCGTGCACAATAAACTTACGGAAGCCAATCGTGTGATCACGCAGTCCAAAAGACTGGGCTTTTTTGATGAAGACGAAGAGCGGGTCATCGGCGTTCAGGACGCTTGCGCGAAAGTACTCTTCGAGAGAGCCAGTATTCTCGAGAAAATGACTCGTCTCGAGTAACCGCGTCTACCTCTTTCCGTGCGTGACGGGCGCCATCCGGGATGGTTTCCTAAACTATTTGGGTATGACACAATATAGTCATGAACTTTTCCAGCTTACTGGGCGTATTCGTCGGCATAGCCGTAGTTTGGTTCGGTATCGTCGACCATACGATTCGCCCCCAGATCTTTCTTGATACCCATGCACTTATCCTCGTGCTCGGAGGCACTTTCGCGGCCGGGCTGTTTGCCTTTCCGATCAGCAAGTTTTTTGAGCTCTTTGATTTTCTGCTTACGGCGGTGAGATCGCAGGACAAGAAGCGTTATCGTTTGGCCAAGGAACTCGTTGATCTCGTCGGTTCTACCTCTCAGATCTCAGCGGTTACCGCTAATCCGAGAGAATGCAGCCACCCGCTTCTCCAGGAAGGCTACGAGCTCATCGTGAAGCGTGCAGTGCCCGAAAGTGACTACAAGCGAATCATGCTTCAGAAAAACCAACGCTTCCGCGACAAGTTCCTCTCTGATGCAAGGGCGCTTACTGCGCTCGCAAAATTTCCCCCCGCGTTCGGCCTTCTGGGGGCCACAACGGGAATGATCTCGATGCTCACGGGTCTTTCCAACAACAGCCAGAACTCGATCGGTCCCTCGATGGCCATCGCGCTCGTGGCGACCTTTTGGGGCATCGCGCTCGCGAACTTTCTGATTCTGCCGCTCGCTGACCGCGCCACGAAGCTCAGCTCCGACGAGTCGCAGCTGCGCACGATGATCATCACGGCGCTCGTGCTTCTTTATCAGGGTTCAAATCGAGCGACAGTGATTGAGCATGTTGCCAGTTACCTGAGCCCACGGGAGCGGAAGCGCAAGGATTGGCGTGCTCTTGAGGCGAGAGTGCTGGCTGAAGGCGTCGCAGTGCCGCCGGTTCCACCGAGGGACTGATCCACGAGTCAGGGGATTGTTTGGATCACCATGAGATAGACGATCAAGCTCAGGGAGGAGAGCCTGAACATGAGCATGTGCAGGAGCTCAATGAGCACTGGCTTGTGTCTTATGCCGACCTGATGACTCTTCTGTTCGGATTCTTCGCTATGCTCTACCTTACGGCGGGAGCGCCGGAGAAGGCGGCCCTTCCGCCTCTTTCCAGCACGCAAACAAGCACCGCCACTTCAACTCAAACCGATGTTCCAGTTTCGGCTGTTCCCGTGGTGAATGCACCGGCAGTCACCGAAACCGACAACACCGGTACCGCGCCCGGCCTCACCGAAACCCTGAGTGTGCAGACGGAAGTCAAGACGGAGGTTAGAACCGATTCAAACACGGGAATCGCCACGAATACTGCCACGCAAAAGATCGTGATTCCGGATCCCCCAAAAGAAGAACAGTTGCCGGTGAAGAAGCCGGAGGTTGAGGAGCAGCTAAGCCGTAAAGGTGGGAACCGGGGATCCTACATTTTTCTGTACCTGCCCGATGAGCTGATGATTGCGCTCGGCGCGGGGTTCTTGATTTATCTCTTCCTGTTTCTGCTTGGTTTTAAGAATCGTGTTGAGCCTGTTCAAAGCACTGCGGTACCCGTGCGCTCCGCGCCGCGCTTGCCAAGTGCGGTTGTGGTGAAAGCTTCGCCCGCGGGCGAGAGCTTCTTCGCAGATGATTTTTTGGCGCTCGAGGGAGACGAAGCCATTTCCGAAGAGCTTGCCCCACCGGCAGATGAAAAGTGGCTCATCTCATATGCCGACCTGATGACCCTTCTGTTCGGTTTCTTCGCCATGCTCTACCTGATGGGGGCGAACTTCGAAGCCGTGAAGACCTCGATGGACACTACATTCGCCAAAAAGGAGCCACCTCCACCCCTGGCTGTACCAAATGTTCCATTGGCCCAGCTCCCAATGCTGCCTGATCCACCAAAACAAATCCTGGCTCCACCTCCGGTTGTCACGCAAACCTCTGTAGAAACGGCCACGGCGACATTCACCGCCTCGTCGATAACGCAGACCGAGACTCGTACCTCTACCAACGTCGTGGTGGCGACAAAGTCGATCGAAGAGTTCGAAGAGGAAGACCGGCAGCGGCTGCAGCGGCTGAAAGACAAGCTTAGTAAGACGGGCGTGAAGCTCAAGAATGCAGAGAATGGAAAAGGTGGAAGTGGAGTCGGAGGAGGAAGTGGCGGCGGAGTTGGCAAAGGAAATAATGCCGGCTCGGGAAACACCGTATGCAGCGAAGGTGCTGTAATGCCTTATCAGGCAACTTGCTGGGGGGCCGGCTTCTTTGGTTGCCTCAACTTGCAGGAAGTGATCAACGTCGGCGGCACCAATGGCGAAGGCGGCGCGCTGGAGTTTTACTGTGTCGGCGGTCGCACCAGGCTTTGTCTTACTTGGGAGCGATGCCCATGGAGAGGCGTTCCTGCGGAACCAGAAGACTATCCTAATGGATTTGTCTACTCGCCTGCCGCCCACGACAAGATGATTTGCGCTCCCTATGGTCTGAACATCGGAACCCCATCGCAAAGAACGCGCATGGTTTCCTGTCGCAGCGGAGCCGATTGCGGATTCAAACACGTTGACTGCGACGGTTTTGGTCAGCTCTATTTGGTTCCTTAGTGCTCGCCCCTCGGGGCAACAAAAGCGTTTTGCTATAAAACAACACGGGCCCGTTAGCGCTCACGGAATGGCAATTCGCTCGTCGATACCTTAAACTTGAGGCATGCGATTACTCCAAATTTTCGGTCTCGTGTTATCCCTCGTCTCTATTCCCTCATTCGCCGCGCCCGCTTCTGAATCCGCCAGCCGCGATAAATGGCTGAAAGATCTTGGTCCTCAGATGAAGAGCGGCATTTGCCAAGCCAGTTCTCATTTTCGGAAGTGTTTCACGGCCACGGCAGAAGAATGCACGAGTCTATCTGACAAGTCTTTCGCCTATTGTACTGCCCGTTATAGGAAAGATATTCCCGCCAAGCTCAGTGAAGCAGATTTCAATATGTGGGGGCTCAAGATCAAAGCCTGCATGGGCGCTTCAATGAGTATTGCGCTCGAGGACGCTAAGAAAGCCGTGCAGTCCGACGCATGCAGCGCTGAAAGCTCGGCTGAAAGTGAAGGCGCCGGCTCCGCTACTTCAGTTCCCGTCGACGTATACCTCGACCAGCTTTCCCTCACAATGCCGCAGGACCTTTGCCTCGACGCCATGCCTCACCGCACTTGCTATACCGTTGAACAGACCGAATGCCGCAAGGGCATCGCTAAGGCGATCCAGGAATGCATTCCCGAACTGAAAGAAACGCTGCCCGCTATCATCAAGCTCGTCGACAATAAAGAGTACGACATGGATGTGGTTCAATGCCTTTCCCCTCGTTTCGACAAAGTGTTCAATGCGAAGCGCGCAAAGAAGGGGGCCGACTATTGTAGTGCAACTTTCGCGGCGCTCAAGACGCAGAAAAAAGCCAAGGGCACCAAGTAATCCTGCTTAGTGATTCGGTCAATCGAGTGTATTATCCGCTCATGGAAAGACGCGCCTACTATGATGCAGAGCCCTGGTACAAACGCGAAGGTACCCAGGACTGGTACCAGCAGATGGAACCAACCAATGAGGCCCTGCGTGTCGCCCTGGGCGAATATTTTTCCAAGCGCCTGACCGTACTCGAGATCGCCTGCGGCGGCGGTTGGCTTGCAGAATTCATCCTTAAGGCCGGCGTGAGCTCCTATTCCGGTTTCGATTTCTCCGAAACCGCCGTGAACAATGCCCGTAAGCGCCTCGGCGATTTCGAAGACGCCCGCCTCTGGCGAGGCGATGCTCTAAATCCCCAGTACTATACCAAGCAATACAGCCTCGTGGTTTCCCACCAGTTCCTCCATTGCCTGATTGGTCCCGATCGTGTGAAGTGGCTTTCGCTCTGCCGAAAGGCGTTGCGGCCCGAAGGTGTGCTGGTGATCAGCTCGATGGTCGGGATACCTTCCTCTGAATCCGGCGATGTGGACGCGAAGACCAAGCTGAACAAGCCGGGCAACCGTTACTACGCCTCGGAAGACGAGATCAAAGCCGAGATTCTGGAAGCCGGCATGGAGCTCGAGGACGTGCTGCATCCTGAGGATAACTCCGCGATTTTCATCGTGGGCTCGGCGATTCATTAAGGCATTCCAGCTGTGTGGCCTTTCCTTCTAGAAGCCTTCATTCACAGCCATTGAATTGTAGAACAGTAGAATCTTAATTTGGCGGAGAGATAGGGATTCGAACCCTAGGGTCGGTTACCCGACCGCCGGTTTTCAAAACCGGTGCTTTAGGCCACTCAGCCATCTCTCCGTTGAGTAAAATTCTTTAACGCGTCACTTCACCGCTTCGATCCTGTCAAACCCCGTATACTTCTGTAGCACCTTCGGAATCAAGACCGAACCGTCTTCCTGCTGGTAGTTCTCAAGAATCGCTACCAAAGTACGGCCTACGGCGAGCCCAGAGCCGTTCAGCGTATGCACAAACCGCGGCTTGCCCTCTTTGCCCTTGAAACGGCACTGCATGCGGCGGGCCTGGAACTCACCGAAGTTCGAGCACGACGAGATCTCACGGTAGGTGCCCTGGGCCGGCAGCCAAACCTCGAGGTCGTAGGTCTTCACCGATCCGAAACCCATATCGCCCGAGCAGAGCAGCATCTTGCGGTAGGGCAGCTCGAGCTGTTTCAGCACTTCTTCCGCGTGGCCCGTAAGAGCCTCGTGCATTTCCATCGAGGTATCGGGATGGCAGAACATTACGAGTTCCACCTTTTCGAACTGGTGCTGGCGGATCAAGCCGCGGGTATCGCGCCCGTAAGAGCCGGCTTCGGCGCGGAAGCAGGGCGAATAGGCAGTGAACTTGATCGGCAGCTTGGCTTCGTCGAGGATTTCTTCTCGGTAGAAGTTCGTGACCGAAACTTCCGACGTCGGGATCATGTAGAGGTCCATTCCTTCGATCTTGAACTGGTCTTCCTTGAATTTAGGCAGCTGGCCAGTGCCGATGAAGGCTTTGGTATTGCCCATGAACGGCGGAACCATCTCGGTATAGCCGTGCGGGCCGGAATGCAGATCAACCATGAACTGGGCGATCGCCCTGTTCAAACGCGCGCCCTTGCCTAGCATCGTGGTGAAGCGTGTGGTGGCAAGACGAGTGGCTCGGTCGAAATCGAGAATGCCGAGCTGCACGCCGAGGTCGTGGTGGTCTTTTACAGGGAACGAGAACTTTCTCGGTTCGCCGTGCTTCAGGATCTCTCTGTTCCCTTTTTCGTCTGAGCCGAGCGGCACCGAATCGTCGAAAGCGTTCGGGAGCTGGAGCAAATCGAAGTCCATCGCGGCCTGTAGGTCGAGAAGATCTTTTTCGATGCCGGTCATCTCTTCGCCGATTTTGGTCGATTCGGCCATCAAGGCGGCGATATCACCGCCGGTTTTTTTTACCGAAGGGATTTCTTTGGAAATGGCATTTTTGCGGGCGCGGGCGGCTTCCACTTTCTGAATGAGCTCGCGGCGGCGTCCCTCGGTGGCGAGGATGCGGTCGAGGGATTCCGTGGGGAAGTTATTTCGGGCTTTAAGTTTTTCGCGAAGTTTCGCTTCGTTTTCGACAATCCAACGCAGATCCAACATGGCGGTACCTTTTCCTTAAATCACTTGATCGAGAGCTCGCGCATTTTGTCGTCTGCTTTGGAAATCGCTGCTGGCTCTCTCACGATCCCTTTATAGTTCGTGAACGCCTGCATGGCCTTAACTTTATTGCTCTGCTTCTGGAAGATCAGTCCCATCTGCCAGTAAACGTCCGCCTTCAGGGGATCCAGCTTGATCACCCGTCCAAACAACGACAGGGCGTTATCGTAGCTTCCCTGGAGGTGGTACACAACCCCCAGGCCGAACAGAGCATCGGAGTTTTTCTCGTTGATCTGCGCGGCTTTGGTAAAGGCCTGTGTAGCCTGCTGGAAATCCTTCTTGGCCATGAAAATGTTGCCTTTTTCCACCCAGGCGGCGTCGCTCCGGGCGTTGATCTTGATCTCCTCCTCTAGGAGAATCATGGCGCGATCCCCGTCGCCCCCGTTGCGGGAAATTTGGGCGAGGCGTAGCCGCACTTCCGGGTAGTTTTGCGTGAGCTCGATCACCTTGTGGTAGTTCTTGGCGGCTGCGCCAAGGTCACGAATATCGAAGTAGAGGTCTGCGGTGGCTTTGAAACCTTCGGGATCATTTGGCGCGAGCTTGGAATACATCTCATAGGAAGCGAGCGCGTAACGGTAGGAATGGCGCTTGGCGCTGTAGTCGCTCTGGCGATTGCCTTCGTCTTTTGTGAGGTCGCCGAGAAGACGAAAGGCCTCTGCATAGCGGGAATCAGATCGGATGGCGTTCTGCAGGTAGTTTTTTCCGGAGAGCTGGTCACCCGATCGTAGGTAGATGATCGCGAGGTTGGTCATGATCGCGGCAGAGTTGGGTTGGGTGTTGAGCTTGTCTTTTAGGAAGGAAATTGCGCGCGAAGGGGAATCGGTGTGAAAGCGCGTGAGCGCCACACCGAGCATGGCTTTCGGGTGGAATGGCTCGTAACGGAGAGCCATGGAATAGTAAAACTCGGCGAGCTTCTCGTTTTTGCGTTCAGTTTCGAGATCACCCATCTGAAGATAAAGATCGATAAATCGAGAGCGGCGCGCGAGAGCTTTATCGAAGTAGGGTTCCGCGAGATCTATGCGCTTAACCTTCAGCTGGATCAATGCCTTGAGGTAATAAATCTGGTCGAATTTGGTGCCTGAAGAGAGCGCCATTTGTTCGGCGAGCTTGATCATGTTCTTCGCTTTATCGAGATCGAAGCGGGAAATATAGATTCGAGCGAGGTTAATCGCTGCTTCGAGCGGCTTCTCTGGCGTGTCACGAAGGGCTTTCTGGTAACGGTCGATAGCTTCGTAGATATCACCACGTTCCTCATAGAGGCGTGCAAGCATCATGAACGGCATTGCATCTTTTCGATTACGTTCAAGCGCCTGTACGTAGCTCGAGATCGCCTTGTCGCTCTCTTTGGCCTTTTCTTTCTGGCGAGCCGCGAGGATGAAGCCGTAGCTATCCTTGAACTTAGGCATCTTGCTCTTGATGCGGAACAGGAGGTCCTCCATCTCCTCGCGGTTGTAGTGGTCGCGGAAAGCGGCGCGCGCGAAACGATACGCGGGCTCCATCATGTTCAGACTTTCGAAGGTACGCGCAGTCACGGCGAAAGCATCAGCTCGTTGCATGCCTTCAAGCAAGGCAGGGTTGGAGTTGAGAAACTTCAGGGCGGCGAGCGCTTCGGTGGGCTTTCCGTCACGAAGATAAAAGTCGGCATAGTGGAGCATCCCGGGGCCGTACGAAATAGATTCTTTTTTGAGGCGCGCCAGGTTTTGTCTCGCGCCTTCCTTCTGGCCCTTTTTCTCCAGCAAGTTGGCGTAAAGCAGCAGGTGGCGAGGGTTTGCTTTCTGTAGCTTTTCCGGCGGGATTGCTTTCGAGATAATGTTGAGGGCTGTGTCGAGCTCGCGGCGCTCATAGGCGATTTTGGCTTTCTGGTAGAGAAGCTCGGGCGTGGGCCTGATCTTCAGGTAGGCATCCACGATTTCCTGGGCCTGGTCGTGGCGGTTGAGCATCTGGTAATACTCGGCACGTGCAACCACGTAGTCTGGGGTCCACTGGCCTTGCGGAGGGCCCGGGAGCAGCAGTTTTTCTACTGTTTCGAAGAGGCGTTGATTTCTCGGGAGCGTTTCAGAAAGGCGCATGTAGCAGGAAGCTAGAAGGGCTTTCGCGTCGACGTTTTTTGGATTTCGGCCAATTGCTTTGTAGAAATAGTCGCGAATCGCTCGGATATATGCGCTCGGGGTTTCGCGCGCGATCAGCTCGATTCCCCGTTCGGTGAGCTCGGCCGAACGGGCAGGATCGGCATCTACGCCGAGTCTCGGCGGCACGTTCACCTCGATGTAGGAGAAAGCGTGCCGGCGCGGGAACATATTGTTCGGGTCGTTGTCTTCTTCTACCGAGCTCTGCAAGTACACGATCGCGAGCATGCCGAGTGCAACCAGCGCGGCAGTGTTCTTTGTCATGAGGCGTTTTTTGCCTGTTTTTTCGTCTACGTATTCGTCGGGATCGACCGGTTTCCCCAGGCCGAACATGCCACGTTTGGCGACGGCTCCGCCTTCACCGGTCAGGGTGAGGGCTTTGGTTTCCGGAGGGCTATAGGGCACCAGGGCTTGTTCTATGTTCTCGATCGACAGTATTCTCGTCGCGCCGTCTTCCAACTCACGAGAATCCAGAAGGGCTGGCAGATGCACCATCGTCTTCTCGAGGTCCGGGTTGTCATCGTGTGACTTGTTCTCCGGGGCTTTAATGTCGAGCAGAGTCGGCATGTCGTAGCTGTCGCCCTCGTCGGGGCCAGGCTTGGGAGAGGGCGGTGGATCGGAGTCGTGAAGCATCGTTTTGGTTGCTTCCTGGCTCATGATCGTTTTGGTTGCGGGCATTGCGCCAGTATTCTCGTTTCCGTCGCGTTTGCGATGGTGGTCCGTCTCCATCTTTTTGAGAAGAAGTTCGCCGAGCTCGGGAAACGCGGTGAAAGGGGCCCAGGTGGCATACGGCTCTACCGAGGTGAGCTCGTTGCCTTGCACGCGCCCCTTCATCACCAGCGCCGTTACGCGTTCGAGGTCGAGCGGACCGAGCGTGCGATCCGGTGCGATGCGGATTTTGTAATTCCGCTTGGAAGATCTAGTTGATTTGGTCGGCATCCTGCCAACTCCCCCTTCTATAAGAATAGCACGGGGGAGGCGGGAACTCGGGCCAAAGGCCCGGAAAAAAATAGCTTAGTTAGAAAGGTGCACGTAAGAGGAGGCGCGCTCTCTCTCCGTCCAGAGACGGAGTTGATTGATCAGGGCTTTTTGAAACAATTCGTTCCGGATTTTTTCACGGTCCCGTTCAAAAACAGGGTCCTTTGGTGCGCCAATCTCTAGAACGCGGAGAATCAGGTATCCGGCACCGGCTTGAATGGCCTTTGTGCTATCTCCAACTTTAAGCCCTTGTACAGCGTCTCGGATCTTGGAGTTCATGTTTTCTTCGGAAATCGTGCCCAGGCGGGAACTCTCCACTCCCCGCCCGGTCAAATCGGCGGCTACAGAGTCGAAGTCTTCCCCGGCTTTAAGGCGCTTCTGCGCGACTTCCATCACCGGCTGGCTGGGAAGAGACATTTGCTGAAGGGTATAGCTCAGCACGAGCTTGCTTTCTTTGCGGCGGGTTTGGAACGAGCTGTCGGTATAATAAAAGTTCTTTACGTCTTCGTCTGAGATCGCGGAGAGCGGGCGAAGCTCTTTCTCAATCAGCTTCCGCTTGGATACGCTCACGCCCATGATCCGGTGGTAGTCCTCGAATTTTACACCCTGGCTCTTGAGCACTTCCTTGAGGTGGTCGCGGTCAATTCGGTTGGTGCGCTGAATGGCAGTAATTTCTTCTTCGATTTCGTCGTCGGAGGCGGGATACTTTTGAAGTGCCAGGCGTTCCTGGATCAGGTAGTCGAGGTTCTCCTTGTCTTTGTCCTTTCCGCTTTCGGGACGGAACTGCGTGAGTCCCACGAAGGGATCGATCTCCCGGCGCAAAGAAAAGTTTTTGCGGAGGCTGTTAACGTCGGAGCGCAGAATCACATCGCCATTCACCAGCACCACGGTTCGGTCAACTTCGCGGGCGAAAGAAGGCACGTTCAAAAGGGACAGAAAAAGAGCGGTAGAAATGAAAACAGGAGTGAACTTCAACATGTATGAAGTTCTACCCCCGCTTTCCGACCCAGAAAACACTTTTCTATTCGCGGCCAAGGCGTCTCATGCCTATTCCTTGATCAGGGCCTCGTTCACCGAAACCTTGCCGCGCTTACGGAGGCTCGAGAGGTAGTCTTGGAAGATCTTGGTGCGCTTTTCATCAAATACCATACGTTGCCACTCGGGGATGTTAATGCTTCCGCAATCTTTGACCCCGGTGAGCTTCACGATGTGGAGACCGATCTGGGAGCGCACGGGTTTTTTGGAAACTTCATTTACGCTGAGCTTGCGGGCTTCGGCGTAAATCGCTGGGTCGAGCTGAACTTTGGTGGCGTAACCAGTATCGCCGCCGGAAGTCGCCGATGCGCCTTGCTCGGGGTTCGCAGCCACTACTTTTTCGAAGCTCATGGTGCCCAGCTTTGCCTGAAGCTCCTTGATCTTCTTCTGTGCTTCTTCTTCCGAGGCTTTGAGCGCGGCGGGGGCGAGCGGCACATAGATGTGGCTGATGCGAACAGCAGGGTTCGACTTACAGTAGTCTTTCGCTTCCTTCTCAGACACGTCGATCACATTCTTAAACTGGCCGGCAAGCTGCTTTTCCACGAGTGCCTGATAAAGCACCGTGTTCATGCGCTCCTGTATGGCGGGATCCTTGTCGAGGTTCATGGTTTTGGCTTCCTGAACCGCGAGCTCGAAGTTGATGATGTCGTTGAGAACGTTTTCTTTAGTGGGCGCGCCATACTTGAAGAACTGGATGTTCTCTTTGTAACGGCGATCGAAATCTTCTTTGGAGATTCTCTTTCCATTCACTTCGGCAACGGTATTCGGATCGGTGGCGGCCTGAGCGCCCAAGGCGCAACCTAGATAAGCAACAAGGCTAACAGCCAGCAATTTCAACATGCGTATTCCCCTAAGCGTCGATCCAAAAGATCGCCAACAAAATAAAAGGTAGTCGATATCTTTAAATTATTACGGTTTGAAGGCGGGGGGTCAAGAAGAGCGGCCATTTATAGTTGCCCGTCTAGTGGTTCGGGCCACGTTACTGCGTGGCCGACGTCAACAGCTGACGCAATCTGTCGTATAGCTGAGAAGAGGTGCGGAACTCTCCGCGCAGCACGAATTTTCCTTCGGGAAGAATGGCATAGTCTTGTGGTTTACTTTGTACCAGATAAAGGATGGTGCCCGGCTCGAGAAGCGGATCTTTACCTGGTGACAGGCTCGCGCCTTTCGGACCGACGGTGAGCCCCTTGAGTCCCATCCGCCTCATCAACACTTTAAGTTGTATTACGCGCAGGAGCTCGTTCGCCTCAGCTGGCAGCTCGCCGTATCGGTCTTGAAGCTCTTTTCTTGCGTCTTCTACCTGCTCTTCGAGGCGCAAGGAAGAGAGCCTGCGGTAGAGGGCGAGCCGGTCTTTCATGTCGGGAACAAAAGATTCCGGCAGCATTGCGGGGAATGGCAAGTTGATCTCCACTTCCTCAAGCGGCGCGGCCACCACTTCGCCCTTCAGGCGTTGCACCTCTTCCTGTAAAAGCTCGAGGTACATTTCATATCCAACAGATCCGATGTGCCCGCTTTGCTGCTGGCCGAGCACGTCGCCGCCACCGCGTAACTCTAGGTCATGTGTCGCGATCGAATAGCCGCTTCCGAGTTCCACGAATCTCTGCAGTACTGATAGGCGCTCACGAGCGTCTTCGGTCACCAGGGCAGTTTCGGGCAATAAGAAATAAGCGAACGCGCGCGCCTGTGACCGGCCCACCCTGCCGCGGATCTGGTAGAGCTGCGAAAGGCCGAAAGTATCGGCCCGATTCACGATGAGAGTATTCGCATTTGGCACATCAAGGCCATTTTCAATAATCGCGGTAGCGATGAGCACATCGTACTTCTTCTGGTAGAAACCGATCATCGCCTTTTCGAGCTGGCCTTCAGGCATTTGTCCGTGCGCCACCACTGCTTTGGCTTCCGGCACTATCCTCTCGATCAGTTCTGCGATCTTCCCGATTGTCTGCACCCTGTTGTGGATGAAGAAAACCTGCCCGCCTCGGGAAAGCTCATGGCGGATGGCGTTTTCAATTACGTCCTCGGAGAACTGCGCGAGGTAGGTCTTGATCGAGAGACGGTCGCCTGGTGGCGTGCGAATGATGGAAATGTCTTTCAAGCCCATAAGGCTCATCTGCAGGGTGCGGGGGATGGGTGTGGCGGTGAGCGTGAGCACGTCGGTGGTAGCCTTGAACTGCTTGAGCTTCTCTTTATGTTCCACGCCGAAGCGCTGTTCCTCGTCGACAATCAGGAGGCCGAGGTCTTTGAACTTCACGTCTTTGGAAAGAATGCGGTGAGTGCCGATAACGATGTCGAGCTTGCCCTCCTCCAACTCTTTGAGGGTCTGCTCCTGTTCCTTTTTTGCCTTGAAACGGGAAAGCGAAGCGAGCTTGAAGGGATATCCCTGCATTCGGGCGGAGAAGTTGAGGTAGTGCTGTTCGGCGAGAATCGTAGTAGGCACGAGTACAGCGACCTGCTTGCCGTCTTGAGCGGCCTTGAAGGCGGCTCGAATCGCCACCTCCGTCTTTCCGAAGCCTACATCCCCGCAGATGAGGCGGTCCATCGCGTGGGGCGCGTGCATGTCTTCGATGGTCTGGTCGATCGCTTTGGCCTGATCTGGGGTTTCGTCGTAGGGAAACTCGGCCTCGAATTTACGAAAATCGTCGTCGGGAGACGAGAAGGCGTGGCCCGGCCGGGAATTTCTTTCGGCCTGTACGCGCAGCAGGTCTTTCGCGATATCTTTAATCGCCGCCTTCACCTTGCTCTTTGTTTTCTCAAAGCCTCCTGAGCCAAGTTTGTCTAGGCTCGCCGAAGTTCCGCTCGCGCCGATGTAGCGGCCGAGGCTCTCAAGACGATAAACCGGCACATAGAGCTTATCGCCGCCGCCAAATTCGAGTTGCACGAAATCACCTTCGGTGCCGAGCGCTTTCATGCGTGAAAGGCCGATGTAGCGGCCGATACCGTGCTCGCTGTGCACCACGAGGTCGCCGAGCACGAGATCGTTCATCGAGGTGAGCGGCTGCGAGGGTGTGGCGCGCTGTTTTATGCGAACGGAGTGCTGCTTTTCGCCAAAAATGTCGTCTTCAGAAAAGAAGGCCACCTTCCTCTCTGGAATATGGAAGCTTTCCGAAACCGTTCCGAGCGCGAGACTTACGATCGAAGAGTCTTTAGGTAAATCTTTTTCATGCTTCACCGCCACGGAACGGATTTTCTGCTGTGACAGCAGGAACTGCATTCGGTCCATCTGACTTTGGGAGTTCGAAACGATAACGCAATGGGTTCCCCGCTCTCCAAGGTTCTTCAGATTCTTCGACAGCCCTTCAACATCGGCATGCTTGGCTTTCGATGCCAGGCGAATCCTCTCAAACCGTGGCTTCTCCTCGCCCAGCGCCAATTCGCGCACTTCCGTTACCGTTTTCCATTTCGAGTTGGAGATGGCCCGGTCAAGATCCTCGAAAAGTAGCTCGGGGTTGGGGATGGTGAGCTCGCGCTCAAGGCTTTTTTTAAAAAGATCATCTTCGATGGAGCGCCGTTGCGTCACCCGTTCCTGGATCGAGGGCAGCTCGTGCAGCAACAGGCTCACCCCGGCTCCGGAGAGATCATGCACCCAGCTTTCCTTGGCGCGCAGGAACGGAATCATGTAGTCCATTTCGGGGGTCACAATGCCCTGATTGAGCAGGGAAGAGATGCGGTCACGAGCGCCTTTGTGCATCTCATGCCGGTCACCCCACTCCTTGAGGCGCTCGCGCGCCGCCTGAAGTGAGGCGAGGTCGCAGGGAAACTCTCTCGCAGGTATAATTTCGATGGAATCGCCGTCGGCGAGGATGCGCACGCTTCTTTGAGACTCAGGGTTGAAGAGGCGAATCGACTCGATAATGTCGTCGAAAAATTCCACCCGCATCGGGTGATCCTGGGCCGGGCCAAAGAGGTCGAGGATCGCACCGCGCAAAGAGTAGGTACCCTGGTCTTCTACCGAGTCGGCGTGGGTATAGCCGAAACGTTGGAGGCGGCCGACCACTTCTTCAGGATGGATTTTTTTCCCCTTTTGCAGCGAAAAGCTTTCGGCGAAAAATGATGGGTCAGCCGAAGCCTGGAGAAATGCCTGCGCACTCGAAATGAGCACCCAGCCACGCGGATTCTGATTGTCTGCGATGCGTCGAGAAGCGGAAATTCGCTCAAGACGGGCGGCGAGACTCGGCTGCAGGTTCCGGTAAGGGCTCTGCTCCCATCCCCCGAGACGCAGTAAATCGTTGTTGCTCCAACGTTCCGCGCGAAACTGGCGGAAAAACTCGAGATCGGCGCACATTTTTTCTGCGCCATCATTGTCAGCCGAAAGCACGATAGCCCGTGCCGTCGAAGAAATTTCGAGGAGCTCGGGCAATACGAAAGCGAGCGCCGGCCCAGAGAGCCCGCCCACGGAATGAAGGAAGGAGCCGGTTGTTTTGCTTACCTTGCTCATAGCTTGCTGCAGCCTATCGAAAGTGGAACGGAAAGGGGGAAATTCGAATCGCTGGTACGCTGGAATTTTAGCTCATTTCCCGACGATCTAACTGTTCTATATTACAGCATAATTCTTGACAGGGAACGGCAAACTTTTTACGCTTTTGCAAACGCATCGGAGGCGCACCGCAGAATGATCCCCAAGCTCCTCTATTTTCTAGTTCCGGCGGCGCTCTTACTGGCGTCAGGGCTGGTTATTGCCTTTTGGGATCGCTCAGCGGCCAAGCCAGTGGCAAGAGTGGAAAGCGGAGACGGGGAATCCGAAGGCGCCTTCCGCGTTTTTTACCATGTGCTCTGGGTTCTGATGCTTTGGTCGGGCATGACTCTTTCGCTTCCCCTCTGGGTTTCCTACAAAGAAAAACTTATCGGCGTGGCAATGCATGATCGCTGGCCTTTGATCGCCAAAGTAATGGTTTTTCCAGCGCTGCTGCTCGCGTTGCTCTGGTATGGCGGACGGCAAGGTTACTTCAAGTGGATTGATGGTCAGAGCTGGCCCGACGAGGAAAATAAGTGATCGGAATCGAGGACAGGCAAAATGAAGCGCGCGAGCGCAAGGGTCCGCTGGCGGAGTCGCTCTGGATTTATCACGTGAATCTGTCGTGTTGCGGACTCGAAGTCGGCGCGGCTGCGGGCCCTCGTTTTGACTGGGAGAGGCTCGGATGCCGCGTGGTCGAAGACCACCGAAATGCTGATGTGCTCTTCATCTCCGGCCCGGTTACCAAAGGCGTGGTTGAAGAGCTCCGTAAAGTTTTTCAGGAAATGCGCGAGCCGCGCTTCGTGGTCGCGGTAGGAAGCTGCGCGAGCACGGGCGGGATGTTTGCCATCGAAGGTGACGAGAGCGTGCGCGGCCTCGACGCTTACGTGCCGGTAGACCTTTTCATTCCAGGTTGCCCTCCTCGCCCGGAATCCCTGATCCACGCCGTGCTACGGCTGCAGGACAAGATCGGCAGGCGGAGCAAATGAGCCCGACTCGCGACCAGCTGCAAGTTCTTCTTGGAAACTGCTGCCCTATTCCCACTCTTGTTGCGAGCGGCACGCAGGAAATTTTGGTGAACGCGGCAGACTTCGCGAAGCTGCTGGCGCACTGGAAATCGCAGCCTGTGACCATCAGGCCGAGGCTACGCGGGCTTACGGTGTCGCGAGCTGCTGGTAAAGCGCGCCGTCTTCAGCTGATTTTGAGTACAGGAAACTCGGGTGTTTCGATCCTGTTCTCCGCTGAGTTCGAAGCAGAATATCAGCCGCTGGTCGAGCTTTGGCCTTATGCTGCCTGGTGGGAAGACGAACTGCGAAGTTTTGAGGGCGTTGCCGTTCCCGAACGCAGGGAAGGCGGAGGAATCTCATGGCGACGAAGCTAGATTATTCTTCCGTACATTTGGCCGGCACTCAGGGACTTGGCGCCTTCGGCCTCGAACTTGAAGAAGATGGTGGCCTCGTAGCAGCGGCCCGAATATCAGTGGGCCACGGTCGACGAGGGATCGAAGGAACGTCCATTAAGCTTCCCTTGGCGCAAGCGCTCAACTACGCCGATCGCCTCGACTTCCTTTCATCGCCTGCCTACAACAGTGCACTCGCCGCGGCTTTTGAAAACCTGCTCGAGCTTGAAGTGCCCGACCGCGCTCAGCACATTCGCCTGATCCTGCTCGAACTCAATCGCATCAGTAGCCACCTGCAGTTTTACGTGAATCTTGCGCGTGTGGTTGGCCAGAATCCACTCTTGAACCACTGCTTGCGCGAACGCGAGCGTTTCTCTGATATTCTGGAGATGTACTGTGGTTCGAGGCTCGGATTCGGCGCAATTTGCCTGGGCGGCGTCGTGAGCGACGCCACCGATGGTTGGTTTTTTCGGATTGAAAAGGCGATTGCTGCGCTAAGGGATTTCCTCCCCGAGCTGGATCAGCTTCTTCTATCGCACCCTTTCTTCGTGGAGAGAACTCTTGGGCTTGCTTCGATTTCCGCCGAGGAAGCGACTCGCTGGAACCTGCTCGGCCCCAGTGCTCGCGCAAGCGGCCTTGCCCGGGATGAACGAAGTGAGAGGCCTTATGGAGCGTATCGGGCAGACCCAGTTCCTCCTCTTGTTTTCACCAATGCAAGCGGCGACGTAAATGCTCGTTGCCGCATTCGCGCGTCGGAAATTCTTCAAAGTGCGAAGATGATTGAAGCCTCTTTTCAGAAAATTCCGCCTGGTAACCACCGCATCCGGGTAGGCATGGAAGTGAGCCCTTCTCCAGGCAAGGCGATTGCTACGGTCGAAGGGCCGCGTGGTGAGATTACGGTTCTGGCAGAAGCGGGCGGCGGAAACTGTCCGGCGAATGTGCGCTTTTTTGGACCATCCGCCATGGCTGCGCAGCTTCTTCCGCGTCTCCTAAGGGGTTCTCAGGTAGAGGATGTTTTTCTGGCGATCCATTCTCTCGATATCTCTTTCTCCGAGGTCGACAAATGAGCCCGTTGACCCTTGTATTGAATGCGGTCGAATCGACTCTCGTGCTTGCGGCGCTATTTGGCGGCACTTTTTTCCTGCTGTTTTTTGAACGATTTGTTTACGCGCGCACCCAGCACCGCGATGGGCCGGGGCGTGGCGGTCGAACGGACTACTATCAGGTTTGGACTGATTTTAGGAAGGTACGTCGCAAGGGAAGCGATCCCCAGCGCCTAATGGCAAAACGTTTCCGCCTTGCCATTGCTGTTTGGCTTCTGTTGCCCGCGGCATTCCTGCTCGTGTTGTTTTCACCGCTGATGCCGGAACAATACCGCGGGGCGGAAGTTCCGCTCCTGCTGCTTTTGCCCCTTCTGGCCACCGGAATTGAGGCGCTGTTCATGCACGCAACTCACGATACCCGCGAACGCTATGAGTGGAGAAAACATCTCATGCTTCGCCTGATGGGTGCAGCAGTACTTTATCTCTCCGTGACGACTGTCAGTTTGCGAGTGGGTGATTTCAGCCTGGCTGCGATATCGGAGCTGCAAGCTCATCTTCCGTATCATGCATTGTTCTCCAGCTTCGGACTCCTCTTCTGCGGCGTCGGGGCGTTCGCTGCGATTTTCTTGTTCGCCGCTGAGAGCCCGATCGAAGGCCGTCAAGAGCTTAGTCTTCACCGCTCGATGCAGTACCTCCTGTTTTTCGTAAATAAGATGTGGATATTTTGCCTCCTCTGCTTCTGGGTTTACGTTTTTTTCGGAGGAGCGGGTACCATTCTGGCGCAGTTGCTTTTCCCCTTAAAAGCCCTCGCTGCGCTCTTCTTTTTCACTATTCTTCAAGTGAGCTTTCCCCGCACCCGATCGGCAGACGCAACCGAAATTACTGCCCGCTGGTTGCTTCGTCTCTGCCTCGTCGGCTTTCTTCTGGAAGCGCTTTTGGTGGGGGTATGGGGATGAAGCTTAGCCAAGTACTAAGAGCTCTGCGTGACAGTCTGCTGCTGAACTTCCGCTACCTCCGCCGCAGTGAACACCGCTATAAAAGCATGGTAGAGAAATATCCAGATTCAATTTCGGGCAAAGCCCCACTCGATATGTTTTCCACATATCGGGGTTACGTTCGTAACGATTTGTCAAAATGCAACGGTTGCGGCGCCTGCATTCCCGCATGTCCCGTGCGCGCCTTGGACTTCAATGCGGAAAGCAGGCTCGACGGTTCGATCCACGTGCAGGAGTTTCGCATTCACCTTGGAAAGTGCTTTTCTTGTAGCGCTTGTATAGAGGTTTGCCCGGAATCCAGCCTTTTCTATTCCAAGGACTTTGAGCTCGTTTCGGAGCGAACCGACGATCTCGTCATGGTTCTTCGACCGCCGCCGGAGCGTCCGGACAAAGACGTAGCCAGGATCCGCACATACGAGGTGAGGCGATGAAGCTAGCGGTGATTCTGGTGTTGCTGGCCTTGGCCTTCTTATCCACTCTGCGAGCCGTTACAGCGGCTACGACTGAAAGACTGCTTTGGGGAATGCTCGCATCTTCGATTGGCCTCGGTTTGGCAGTACAGCTGCGCGGCGACGGGTATTACGGGATTCTGATGGTCGCCGTTTTCATGCTGACCGATTTGATGATCTATCTTTTCTTCCGCTCACTTCGCCTGATGCCCGAACGCCCGGCCCGTAATGCGCGTACAGACCGCTTACTTCGCACATTTTTCTTATGGGCGTCTTTCTGCGCGATCGCAGGATTTGCTGGCCTTACGTTTTCCCAGGGCTCGCCGGATATCTGGGTGACTCCTGCCGCCTCCGGAATGAACTTGCTCTCAGCGCGAGCATGGGCCGGTGACTGGCTGCTTGCCGCGCTTCCAGTGATGGGATTGCTGATTATGGTTACCGGCGGATTTTTTCTTGTTCGGAGGGAGCGTTGATGGACCAGGCGATCCTGCTTCAGAAAGTCTGCCTTCTCCTTTGCGGCGCAATTTTCGTAACCGGCTTGGCAACGATTTTTTTGCGCCGAGTGGCTGCTTGGATCCTGATTGGCCAGCTCGTATCGTTAAAGGCGGTGGCGGCCTGCGCTTTTTTGCTTTCTCGCCTTACTGTGCAGGGCGGAGGAGACCTGGCTGTAACTTCTCTGGTTGCAATGGGACTGGTACCCAGCCTTGCTGCAGTGGGGGCTTTGGTTTTGCATCGCTGCCGAAGATTCCAGGGCAGTCTGGATATGGACGAAGAGACAGGCTTGCGGCACTAGATAGGGTGGAGTGAATGGATTTTGGGAACATGGCGGTGCTTGGTCTGACTTTTCTCGCTCCCGCGGCGGCGATTCTTTTCTTCGCCTTAAAGGGTGAGCGTGCCCAGGGAGTTGAGCTAAAGGGAGTGTTGGCTCTTTTCGCTCTTGGCGTGCTGGTCGCCGCAGTAGGCGTGGCTCGTATGGACGTGCCTATCAAGACCGAACTACTTTGGCCGCTTACTCTTGAGCAATCTGGCTACTTCGAGTTTTCCCTGCAGCCACATTGGTCACGTTACGTCTGGATTCTTTTCACTTCGGCGATCTTGTTAGGCTTCGCTGCGTTTGATGCTCCAAGAGCATTGGAAACCGGCAGGAAGAAAACGAGGATCCTGTTTCTTGCCGGCGCCTACCTATCCGCCTTGGTGGCATTTCTTTGTGAGAACACGATGCTCTCCCTGATGTTTGTAGAGATGGCAGCCTTCATGCTTTATGCATTTGGCATTGAGGAGGGAGGCACAAATGGAGAGCGAGCAAAAGATTCCTATTTCAAGCGGGCATGTTTTCTCTGCCTGGGCCTCGTGATGCTACTTGGTATCGCCCTGAGCAAGGAGTTCGCTACTGGCTCAGTAGTGCTGCTTGGGGCTGCGCTCTATGTAATTTCGACTGTTGTTTCGAAACACAATCCAACCGATTGGAGCCAGCTTCCACTTACATTGGTTCATCTGGGCATGGCGCTTTTTCTTCTCGAAAGGGTTACTTTTGGGGATGCATCTATCGAGCTCTGGGCGCCACTCGCGGCTGTGTTCGCCGTGAGCGCTGCAGTTCTCGCAGTAATATCGCTGCTTTCTCCGAGTAACCTCACTGGATCATTCTGGCTTGGTTTTTCTTTTCTGGGCTATTTGCTTTTTTTACGATTCAGCTCGAACAAGCCTTCAGATTCATTCTGGGGCATTTATGAAGCTGTTGGTTTAGGGGCAGCATATGGAATGGGGATTCTTTTTCGCTTTGGCGACCGAATCGATCTGATCTGGAAACGGGCAATCTCGTTCGTGTTCGTGACCGTTTTTCTTGGAATCATCTCAGGTGCTTTGCCAAGCGTGGAAGTTACGACCGCGCGCTTTGACTCCGAAACTTCGCCGATAAAGATCGTGGTATTGGGTTTGCTCACTTTTTTGGTATCCGCGGTATCAGCAAAATCCTTGGTTCTTTCTTTCGGTAAGCAGGGCTCCAAAGCGGGGGCGCCCAGGGAATTCATTGTCGCCCTCGTGCCTTCACTGCTCGTGCTTGCCGCCCAGGTGGGCGCGCTGATTCGCTGGAACGAATTGAATTTTGAAGCTGTCGCATCTGGTGGGTTGCCTGCGATGCTCTACGATTTTCGAGTACTGGTAACCACTTCAACCGTTGCTGCGGGTATTTTAGCGGGCTCATTAGTAGGGGCACGGCTTCGTCGCGGTGGCTGGATACGTAACAAAGAGCTTCGCATGGAAGATTTTTTCCCCAGTATCGACCCTGCGCTGGTGCAGTGGAACTTACGCGCAGTCAGGCTTCCCGAGCGGGGAATCGAGAAGATATCGGTTCTGGTTACTAACTGGGGCCAGCGTACCGCAAACACCGTGGATTCCTTTGACCGCCGGTTTTTCGCTGAAAAACTGTTTCGTGGCTTCTCGGAAGGGAGCGCCTCCCTCTCACTGATGGCCAGGTATTTTCATTCAGGCCAGGCGCGTGCTTATCTATTTCTCGGAGTGCTTGTAACCCTCTTTTCTTGTCTCCTCTTTCTGGTGGAGGGCCGATGAACATTCTTCAGTCTTCTCTGCTCGTATACTTACTGCTTCCTTTCGTGGCTGCGCTTTTTCCACAAGGTGCGAGCGCCGGAACATGGGTCTCCAAGGGTACACTGGCGACTGGCTTCCGCGTACTGTTGCTCTTGTTTCTGGGCCGTGCGGTGGTTTTGCTGTCAACGGAGCTTTCCGTAAAGGCAGTGCTACTAAACGGCTACCCACTCGACGTTCTTCTCACCCTCGACTCGCACCGATACGGATTCCTGCTAACGGCCGAGTTTTGTTTCTTGCTTGCCCATTGGATGGCGCCGGCGTCCGGAAATAATGGAGGCATGATCCGCGTACTCGTTAGTTTCGCGCAGGGGTTTTGCTCCCTGCTCGTACTTTCGAACAATGCCGTGGCAACGGGAGCTTTTCTTCTGCTGACGGGAACCGTTTTCTTTTATCTAGTGCGATTCTCAATTTCATCCGCAGACGACGAAGCCGGCGCCGCCATTTCCACTCGCCTGCATGTGCTCTTCTACCTACTCGGGTTGATTATGATCGCTTGGGGTATCGCCAAGTTCAGTGGAACAGGACTGGTTTTTGGCCGAAACGCGGGTTCTTTCCTGGGTCTCGCGCTCTGGCTGGCACTTCTTGTGCTCGCGATTCCGCTTCCACCATGGTCACGCTGGTTCGCGCGTTCCATGGAGATTCTTCCGGAGGGAGTGAGCCTTACTCTGGTGATCTTCCTGAGCTCAGTGGCTCTCAAGGTGACTTCACTTTTTGGTGTCGCCTATCCGGAACTTGGCTGGAAGCAGAAGTTTTTCCTTTATTGCCTGGGAATCCTTGGTTGCTGTCTGTCCCTTGGCGGCCTTTTCGCAGCGGAGACAAGGCGACGCATGCTGGCATGCGTGCCAAGTTTTTTCTTTTCGATTGTTCTGGTTTCCGTGGGGGTTTCAAAATCCGCGCTTGTGCTTTCCGCCTATTTTGCCTGTCTCTTTATTCCCGTTTTTACGGGCTTGATTCTTGCTGCTTCGGTGATGAGCGCAAGGTCGCGATTGCAGAAGATGTTTCTAGGCTTTCTATTCGTTCTCGTTCTTGGCCTGCCAGGCACGCCCGTCTACCAGATCTTCAGCGGCATTGGCGCGAGATCATTGGACCTCGGTATCGGCTACTCCGTCGTGTTCGGCTTGCTTTGGTTTTTTTACTTTAACGCCAACGTACATATGTGCCGTCGCATTTTCATGGATCAGGAGGCTCCGGAGGGGGGCGCGGATGCCGTTCGTCTGGAAGGCGCGGCCGGTATTTTCGCCGGCTACGGAATCTTCCTGATGGTACTCGTTACAGTAGTGGCGCAGATCGCCGGGAGGATGCTGTGATCGGACTCGCCGGCCTATTTGGAACATTCCTGCCGATGCTGGTTACTGCCTGCTCCGCCTGGGGCCCGGTCAGGGGGCGCAAGCTCTGGACTCTTTCTTTAGCAGCGCATCTCACAGCCTGGTGCTGTTTCGCCCTGGTTCTCGTGCTCGGATTTTTTGGCAACGGCAAAAGCAGCGCCGGGGCTGTTCTTTCACCCATGATTCTGGCGCAAAGTCCCTGGAGCGATGAGACATCGCTCCTCTGGACATTTCCCTTCGCCGCTCTTTGCCTTGCTGCCTGTTCCGTAACGGTTTCATTTCATTTTATCGCACGCGGGGTTCTTGAAGTCTCCCGGGCGTCTGTGGCCGGTCTTGCCGCTTATCTCACCTGTATCCTCGGTGCACTCGGATCGAATCATCCGCTGCTATTCAGTATTTTCCTGGCGGGCTCGCTACTTCCGCGCCTCATCTTCATGGGCATGGACGTAAGGGACGGTCGCATCGAAGCAGTTAAAGAAACGGCGTTTCTTTCCATTGTAGCTCTGCTGTCTCTGCTCATATCTGTATTGGCGTTCGCCTCCCCCTTTCGCGACACCCTAGGCACCTGGTTCATGATGGAACGCGGAGACCGCATTGTGCTTCCAGGCAGCATAGGGATCTCGCTGCTGCTTCTTTCCGCCGCTATCAGCGCGGGCATCTTTCCCTTTCACGGCAATGCCCGTCGAATTTTTCAGATGCGCCGCATGGAGCGCGCCGTTCCCCTCGCACTACAGCCTATTTTCGGGTTTGTGCTTCTTTTCAAATTCGGGCCCGCATCCTTTCCGAAAGAGTTTCACGATTTCAGCCCGCTTCTTCTAGGCCTTTTCTCCGTCGGGATAGCATACAGCGCACTCTGTTTCTTAGGTGCCCGCTCCGCGCGTGACAGGGTTTTCTGGTTGCAGCAAGTAGTAAGCTCTTTTGTCGCGGTAGGATTTTTTTCCCTTACCATAAAGGGCTGGCACGGAGCACAGGTGTTGCTTTTCTTCCAGAGTGTAGCGATTCCGTTCCTCTTGCTTGTGCTTGCTTGCCATGAGCGCCGTCCGAGTATGCTTCCACTCAAAGAGGTCGCGCGCTATCCGGCATTCGCACTTAGTACCGCTCTCGCAACGCTATTCGCCCTCTTTCTTCCGCTTTCCATTGGTTTCTACGGTGTGTTGTTGGTCACCTGGTCTTTGGTGGGGTTGCAGCAGTGGCCGCTACCCTTCCTGATCTTGTCGATGCCGCTGATTGCGTTCGCAGGCGTGCGAATCATGTACTTCCGTCTAGGCGACCTTCACCCTTCGGCCGACTCCGGCAACGGCGGTTTCCGCGATTTGCAGCGTGACGAAATTTTCGCGATCCTCCCTATCGGGCTTACCCTGCTCGTGCTCGGGCTGGTTCCGCGCTTGCTGATGGGTCCAATGGGGATATCTGTCGCGGCTACGATGCGGGCGCTTGGTTTCAAGGATTGAGGTGAGGATGCCGATTTCAGAAATAGTCTTGCTCGTGACAGCTTTGCTCCAGGGGGCGCTGCTGGTCGGGCCCAGGGGAAAGAGCTCTCTGAAGGGGATGGAGCTAATCGCCGTTCTGGGGCTTGGTGCCGCTGGACTATACCTGATTTTCACGAGGGGCCTGCCGGCCGTTATGCCAGTCTCTTTCGCGATGCTCGAAGACCAGGCCCTTTTTCGTTTTCCGCGTGCGGCTTTGCTCTTTGCGGGGGTTCTTCTGAGTCGCGTGGTTGCCGCCACCCAAGAGATTCCTGATGGACGCAAACCGGAAGTACTTTTCCTTTTGTCGATCTTAGCTATTCTTTGTGATCTCCTCATTCTCTCGCGCCACGGTACTCTCTCCATGATACTGCTCGTGCTTTGCACGTGGGTTGGTCTCTTTCTCGGTGGTCTCGCCTACCGCGGCCGCCGGGAAGGGGAGGCGGTTCTCAAATTCTGGACCCAAGCTTCTATCTCCCTTACTATCGGCTTTGGCGCGATAGTGCTGCTGTCTCTCGTGGCCGGCGGCGCTCACTTCAGCGTGATCGGGGAGTATGTTAAGGCTCAGCCCGCTTTTTCTCCGCAGGCGCTTCTCGTGGTCGCTGGACTTCTGCTCCCTTTTCTCATGGCCGCAGGGTTCTTTCCCTTCCACTTTATTACGATCGACCGCGATCATGGCTTGCCGTGGAGCGTGCAGACGATTCTCTCAGTGATGTTCCAGGGGGCGGTGGCCACTGCAGCATGGAAAATGAGCGTTGAAGTTTTCGGACATGCTGCGCGAGGTACGCCCGCGGGAAGTATCTCCGATGGACTGCGCGTGCTTCAGCTATGCGGTCTGGTGGGCGGGTTCTGGTTGGCCCTTTTTGCACTCACCCAGGAAAACTCGAAGCGCCTTTATTCCGCAATCGTTGGCGCACAATGGTCAGCAATTCTGGCAGCAGGCGCTTTACCAACGCTACTTAGCGCGACCGCTATCGTTTACTCACTCTCGGCGACGTTCCTTTGGAGCGCGATCCTGGGTTTCGTCTGGTCCCGCTTTCAGGAGAGAGCTGGAAGCGAGAGCATCACTGCAGTTTACGGTGCTGCAAAAGCGTTTCGGACTTCGGGGCTGATACTGCTACTGGCATTGGCCAGCCCGCTTTGTGTTCCCGGTTTTCCCGGTTTTCCAAGTTTGCTTTACCTGCTCGCATCGATGATCGAGCAAAAATCCCTCATCTTTCTGGCGTCCGAAGCGGCGCTTCTATCGCTTCTCTGCCTAAGCAGTATTCGAATCGGTACGGATCTTCTCTTCCGGCAAAAGGCGGCTGAAACGGAAGGCGCAAAGGCGGAGCCCTTTCTTTGCTACAGCGCGCTAGATTGGGGAGTGGTTGCTGGGCTCACCTCTTTACTTCTTTTCAGCGGATTTTTCTGGCACTCGGCGCTGGAGAAAATCGGGAACGCCGCGTCAGTATTTCTGCAGTAGCATACACGGTAGGCTTCTAGTTCGATGCGTCAGCCGGATTGTCGCGACTGAAAAAATGCCCAGTTAAATCCAAGCCATCCCCGTCGACTCTCGATTTTCCTTATGCTAAGTTTTCGCTACACGTCTCGTTTGTTGGCGCCATTGTGCGCTTTTTGGTGGTGCTATTGCAGCGCTCCTTTTGGGGGTTAGCATGTCCGGGTATCTGCCCATTTTAATTCTGTTCGTCGTCGGATCGGTGATTTCGCTCGCCGTTATCTTCGGCGTTTCATTTCTCGGCCCTAAACGCCCGAACAAATATAAGAACTCCGTAATCGAATGCGGCGTTCCTCCGTCGGGAGACGCGAAGAAACGCTTCAGCGTGCGCTTCTATCTTGTGGCGCTTTCCTTCCTCCTCTTCGACGTGGAAGTGGCCCTGCTGTTTCCTTGGGCTCTCGCGTACCACAAATTTCTAACCCACGGGCTTTTCATCCTAGGGGTGATGCTCGTGTTTCTCACCATGATCACAGTTGCCTTCATTTACGAATGGCGCCGCGGTGGTCTGGAGTGGGAATAGGGCGCGGTTTATTTTTCAGAGCTAGTTGTGAATTGAGGGAGTGAAATATGCCAAAAGACGGTGCACCAGACGTACTGACAACGAGACTCGAAGATTTCGTGAACTGGGCACGCGCCAATTCTCTTTGGCCTTATCCCTTTGGAACCAGCTGCTGCGGTATTGAGATGATGGCGACACTTTCGGCCGACTACGACCTCGCGCGTTTTGGCGCCGAGGTGGTGCGTTTTTCGCCTCGCCAGAGCGACATGATGATCATCGCCGGCACCATCACCGAGAAGATGGGCCCCGTGCTCAAGACACTCTACGAGCAGATGCATGATCCCAAGTGGGTGATCGCGATGGGCGCCTGCTCGAGTTCGGGTGGAATCTTCGACACTTACTCTGTGATGCAAGGGGCGGACGAAGTGATCCCCGTGGACATCTATATTCCTGGCTGTCCTCCTTCTCCAGAAGGCGTGATTCATGGCGTAATGCGTCTCCAGGAAAAAATCCGCAAGAATAAGGCGATGCTCACATGATCGACTTCCCGAAAGAAAAAATCGACAGAATAAAAGCCCGTTACGGCGACAGCATCGAAGAAGTGGTTACGGAAAAAACGGACGTACCGATTTTTTTCGTGCGTAAAGACAAGCTCCTCGATTTCATGGGCTCGATCCGAACTGAGGAAGGCCTCGAATACAATTTCCTCTCCGACGTCACTGCTTACGACGATAACCCCCCGGCCAATATTCCCGACTACGGCCTGGGTTCTTTGAAGGCCGGCGGCGGAAGCCACCGCTTCTGCATGGTTTACCAGCTGTTCTCGCTGAAGTTCCTCGACCGAATCCGCGTGAAAGTGCGCGTGAAAGAAGAAGAGCAAGTTCCTTCACTCACAGTTCTCTGGAAGGCCGCGAACTGGCTCGAACGCGAAGTGTTCGATCTCTATGGGATACCCTTCAAAGATCACCCGAATCTGCGCCGGATCATGCTCGACGATCGCTGGGTCGGCCACCCGCAGAGAAAAGACTATCCCATCAAGAAGTATCAGCGCTTCCCGGGCTCGGCTACCCTCGAGCACTTGGGCCTTGAGGAACTGGATTCGAATGGTCAAAGTCAGTCGGGCCGAACCGGTCACGCGCTCGCTAATTCCGATCTGAACGTGAAGCAGGAGGGCAAATGAACGAGAACACAGGGCTCCAGTCGCCTTCCCGAAAGAAAGACGCCTTTGACGACGACGAAAATCAGGACATCTTCGAATCATCGCAGATGCTCATCAATATCGGTCCCCAGCACCCGGCGACGCACGGAACCCTTCGTGTTGCCTGCCGCCTGAATGGTGAAGTCGTGGTCGACAGCCGCTGCGAGCTAGGCTACCTGCACCGCGGGATGGAAAAGCTGGGAGAGGTAAAGACCTACCACAAATTCATTCCCTATACGGACCGGCTGAACTACTGCTCGGCACTGCAGAATAACGTGGCCTATGTGACCACGATTGAAAAGTTGATGGGCATCGAAATTCCGCCGCGCAATATTTATATCCGCACCATGGTGTGCGAGATGGCCCGGATCATCGACCACATTATCTGCGTGGGTATCAACGCCTTCGACCTCGGCGCCATGACCTACTTCCTGCTTGGCTTCCACCAGCGTGAAGAGGCCTATACGCTGATCGAGAGCCTCTGCGGCTCGCGTCTCACCACCTCCTATACCCGCATTGGCGGTCTCTCCGGCGATCTGCCCGATAACTTCCTCCCGCGCATGAAGAAGTGGCTCGACGGAGTGGAAACCTGCTTCAAAGAACTCGATAAGCTGCTCACGAATAACCGAATCTGGGTGGATCGCACCCAGGGCGTCGGCGTTTTCACCGCCGAGCAAGCCCTCGCTTACTCGATGACTGGCCCTTGCCTGCGCGCCTCGAACGTGAACATCGATCTTCGTCGCGATCGTCCGTACCTGGCCTACAAAGAGCTCGAGTTTGACGTGCCCGTAGCGAAAGGCGGAGACGTTTACGACCGCTACCTCGTGCGCATGGCTGAGATCTTCGAATCCGTGCGCATCTTGCGGCAGATCGTCGACAAAATGCCTAAAGGGCCGATCTGGGCCGACGACAAACGCGTGCGAATCCCTGAGAAAGAGCGCGTTTACAACTCGATGGAGTCTCTCATTCACCACTTCAAATTCTTCATGGAAGGTTTTGACGTTCCGGAAGGAGAGGCTTATTGCCCAATGGAAGGCCCGAATGGCGAGATGGGTTTCTACGCCATCAGCCGCGGTGGCCCGAAGGCCTACCGCCTTCGCATCCGCGCGCCGAGCTTTTTCATGTTCCAGCCGGTGGACGAAATGATCAAGGGTGAGAACATCGCCGACGTGATCGCCGTGATCGGATCCGTGAATATTATTGCCGGGGAGCTAGACCGCTAATGAGCGAAGTTAAAAAATTCGGTACTGCCTTTTACGCCGAGATGGACCGCATCCAGCGTTTCTATCCCAATAAGCGCGCGATGCTGCTTCCCGCTCTGCACGCGGCTCAGGCCGAGCGCGGCTGGATCTCTGACGAAACCATGCAGGACATCGGAGACTTTCTCGGAATTCCCAAGACCATGGTGCTGGAAGTGGTGAGCTTTTATCACTGGTTCAAGATGAAGCCGGTGGGCAAGTTCAATCTGCAGTTCTGCAATAACATCGCCTGCTGGCTCCGCGGCTCGGAAGAGCTGATCCACCATGCCGAGCAGAAGTGCAAAATGAAAATGGGAGAGACGACCAAAGACGGGCTCTTCACCATCTCAGAAGTGGAATGCCTCGGCTCCTGTGGCACCGCCCCCGTTTGCCAGATAAATAACGACTACCACGAGAACTTCGACATCAAAGCTCTCGATAAAGTGCTCGAGGAAATGCGCTGATGAACTCCGAAATTGTCTTTTCGAAGTATTACGGGCAGGCCGACGCCGCGGGCATCGACGCCTACATCAAGAACGAGAGCGGCTACAAGGCACTCCCTAAAGCCATCGAAATGGGCTGGGATAAAGTTCTCCAGGAAGTAAAAGATTCGGGCCTCCGCGGTCGCGGTGGCGCCGGCTTCCCCTGCGGAACCAAGTGGGGCTTCATCCCTAAAGGCTCCGACAAGCCTAAGTATCTCGTGATCAACGCCGACGAATCCGAACCCGGCACGTTCAAAGACCGCGCGATCATGGCCTACCAGCCGCACCTGATGATCGAAGGCGCCATCATCGCCGCCATGACGATCGATGCGCACATGATCTACTGCTATATCCGCGGCGAATACGTGAAGGAAGCCGAGATCCTCGAGAAGGCGATCGATGAAGCTTACAAAGCCGGCCACCTCGGTAAAAACGTGGGCGGCAAGGGCTACCAGCTCGACTTCGTGGTTCACCGCGGGGCCGGCGCCTATATCTGTGGCGAAGAAACCGCGCTGCTCAACTCCATCGAAGGCAAACGCGGCGAACCGCGGATCAAGCCTCCCTTTTTCCCCGCCGCGATTGGCCTTTACGGCTGCCCGACGGTGGTGAACAACGTGGAAACGCTCGCCTGCGTGCCGATGATCGTGAACCGTGGCTCGGCCTGGTTCAAAACTTTCGGTCCTGAGCGTAATACCGGCATGAAGCTTTTCTGTATCTCGGGCCACGTGAATCGCCCCGGCCTTTACGAGAAGCCCATGGGCTACCCGCTCATGAAGCTCATCGAAGAAGACTGCGGTGGCATCTGGAAAGGCCGCAAGCTGAAAGCCGCGTTCCCGGGCGGATCGTCTTCCCCCGTGCTCACGGCCGACGAGTGCAATATCAACCTCGACTTCGATTCCCTAGCGAAAGCCGGCTCGATGCTCGGGTCGGCCGCCATCATGATCATCGACGACGCCACCTGCATGCTCAAAGTTGCAATCCGCACCGCCCACTTCTATCAGGTGGAAAGCTGCGGTCAGTGCACTCCCTGCCGCGAAGGCACGATGTGGCTGAAGGACCTTCACTACCGCCTCGAGCGGGGCGAGGGGAAGATCGGCGACCTCGATCTGATCGAAGATATTTGCAACAACATGGACGGAACCACGATCTGCGCTTTCGGCGAGGCAACTGCCTGGCCGCTGCGCTCGATGGTGAAGAAGTTCCGCACCGAGTATGAACAGCACATCACCGAGAAGCGTTGCCCCTTCGGCAAGAGCGCCCACGGACACTAGAGCAGAAGTTTTTTGAGAATTTAGGATTTAGAGAACGCGCAGCAGGAAGCCGCGCTTGGAGAAGAAAGATGCCAAAGCTTACAGTCGACGGCGTAGAAATCGAATTCCAGCCAGGTGAGAAAATCATCCAGGCCACCGACCGCGCGAAAGCGACTCACATCCCGCGCTATTGCTACCACGACGGGCTCAGCATCGTGGCCCAGTGCCGCATGTGCCTGGTCGAAGTGGAAGGGCAGAAAAAGCTCGTAACTGCCTGCTCCACTCCCTGCGCTGACGGGATGAAAATCAATACGAAGTCGCCCAAAGTCACCAAGAGCGTGGCCGGTGTGCAGGAATTCCTCCTCGCCAACCATCCCCTCGATTGCCCGATCTGCGACCAGGCTGGAGAATGCTCGCTCCAGGATTACAGCTACAAGCACGGCCAGGACGACGCCCGCACCGATTTCTTCCGTCGCACTTTCATCGACGTCGACATGGGTCCCTCGATCAAGAAGAACATGAACCGCTGCATTCACTGCACTCGTTGCATTCGTTACTGCGACGAAGTGGGCCAGATCCACGAGATGATCGCGCAGAACCGCGGTAACTCGACCGAGATCATTACGATCGACAATAAGCCGCTCCAGACCGCCTACGCCGGCGGCCTTGCCGACGTGTGCCCTGTGGGTTCCCTCACCACCAAAGACTTCCGCTTCAAGAAGCGGGTCTGGTACCTAAAACCGTCCGAAGGTATCTGCGATGGGTGCTCGCAGGGCTGCAACGTCACGAATTCCCAGGAGGGCAACGTGATGTACCGCATGGAACCCCGCCTGAATATGGAAGTGAACAAGTGGTGGATGTGCGACGAAGGCCGCTACGGTTTTCACCACGTGCATTCTCCTTCCCGCGTGATCGGCCCGACCGACCTTCGCAGCGGAGCACCGAAAGGCCTGATGTGGGGCGAAGTGATGCCGGCCGTAAAAGAGCTGCTCGCGGGCGCCAAAAATATCGGCTTTTTCATCTGTGCCGATGCCACTCTGGAAGAGGCGGCCACGCTGCAGAAAGTATTCCCACATGCGGAATTCTTCAGCTACAGCCCGAGCATAGACAAGAGCTCGGAAGATAAACCAATCGACCACCTCGTTCGCCGCGCCGATAAGAGCCCGAACCTCAAAGGCCTCGAAGCGCTGAGCTTTAAACCTTATTCCGCGTTCGATGCCAAAAAATACGACGTGGTTTTTTTCGTGAGTGCCGGGAAGGTTCGCCCTCCCTACGGCCTCGCGAAGCTGGCCAAAAAGGCTATCGGCCTCGGCGTCTTCCTGAAAGAGGAGCTGCTCGGCTATCAGTTTATTCTTCCAGGAGTCACCACTTACGAAAAAGCAGGAACCTTCGTGAACTTCAAGGGCATGAAACAGTCCTTCAAGGCGTCGATTCCTCCCGTCGGAATGAGCCGGCCGCTCGAGAGTTTGGTTGCGCACCTGCTTGAAGCCACAAACCGGAAGGTGGGCTAATCATGCTGAACGGAATTCTAGACTGGGCAGGATCAAACGTCGAACTGGTCGCGATGATCCTGAAGCTCGCGCTTGTGCTAATCGTGCTTCTGCATGTGGCACCTCTCATGGCGTGGGCCGAGCGCCGGATTTGCTCCTGGATGCAGAACCGCACTGGTCCTAACCGGGTGGGCCCCTTCGGGCTACTGCAGTCGATCGCGGATGCCGTGAAATTCATCTTCAAGGAAGACCTCGTGCCCGCACACGTGCGAAAATGGTACTACCTCGCAGCTCCCGGCCTCTGCGTCGTTCCCGCCTTTATGACCTTCGCCGTCGTGCCCTTCGGCCCGATCGTGGAAGTGAACGGTGTCAAGATCGCGCTGCAGCTCTCGACCCTGAATATGGGTTTTCTCTGGGTAACGGCCGTTTCCTCTCTCGCCGTGTATGGCGTGATCGTGGCCAGCTGGGCGTCCAACAATAAGTACTCGATGCTCGGTGGCCTTCGCGCGACCGCGCAGATGATCTCCTACGAGCTGGCGATGGGGCTCAGCCTTCTCACTGTGATCATGTACTTCAACTCGGTGGATCTCATGGAGATCGCAAACTCCCAGATCGGCCAGCTGAAGTTCTTCGGCACTGAATTTCCGTTGCCTGTTCCAAACTGGGGTATTTTCCACCAGCCGATAGCCGCGCTGATTTTCATCATCGCTGCTTTCGCCGAAACGAACCGCCTACCCTTTGACTTACCCGAAGGTGAAGCTGAGATCGTTGCTGGCTATCACCTGGAATACGGCGGAATGAAATGGTCGCTGTTTTTCATGGCGGAATACGCGCACATGATCACGGCTTCCGGCCTCGTGGCCACGTTCTTTCTAGGTGGGTTTGATGCCCCCGGCGCGCAATGGATGATCGAGATGATCAATGCGAAGTTCGCGCTCGGCGAGCAGTTTGCTTACTGGGGCCTCGTAGCCGCTCAGATTCTCGCCTTCTGGACCAAGGTGATCCTGTTCATGCTCTTCTTCATCGTGATTCGCTTCACGCTGCCAAGATTCCGTTATGACCAGCTCATGTGGCTCGGTTGGAAAGTACTGGTGCCCATCGCACTGGTAAACATCGTGCTGACGGCCGTAGCCATCGCCTTCAGCGTAGTCAGATAGAAAGGGGGAAAGCAGATGTTAATTAAACGTGAGCACGGCTTTCTTCAGAGATTCTACCTTCTCGAGATCCTCACCGGCACCATCATCACGATGAAGCAGTGGTTCTTCGGGAAAAACATCACATACCAGTATCCCGAGCAGCGCCGGCAGTATTCTACGCGCTACCGCGGTCAGCACTATATCAAGACTGTCAACGGAGTGGAGAACTGCACTGCCTGCATGCTCTGCCCCACCGTTTGCCCGGCCGACTGCATTCACATCGAAGCGGGCGAGCGGGCTGACAAGGAAAAGTATCCCGTGAAGTTCGAGATCGACATCCTTCGCTGCTGCTTCTGCGGTTTCTGCGAGGAGGCCTGCCCGAAGGACGCCATCAAACTCTCGAACATCTACGAGATGGCCGACTACGAACGCCGCGTTTACGACAAAGACTACCTTCTTATTCAGAGGAGCAAAAAGTGACCGGCAGCGATTTCATCCAGACCGGCCTACCGATGGCCCTCTATGTAGTGTTCTGCGTGCTCGCGATCGTGGGCGCGCTCGGCGTGGTGATTCTGCGTAACCCAGTCTCTGCGGCCTTTTCGCTGATCGTGGCATTCCTCAATGTGGCCTGTATTTTCGCCATGCAGGGCGCGTTCTTCATCTCCGCTGTGCAGGTGATTGTTTACGCCGGCGCGATCATGGTTCTGTTCATATTCGTGATCATGCTGCTCAGCTTCGACCGTGTGGAGCTCGACTTTCCGACCAATAAAATATTTACGCCGATCCCGATCTTTGGCGGCTTTCTTTTCTTCGCGGGAATGTCGTTCATTCTCCTCAAAGGCAAGATGGGAGCGCACCGGGGCCCGTTCACCCAGCAAGCGATTGAGACTGCCGGTGGCAACGTGCGCGTAATCTCGGAAATCATGTTTTCCGACTACGTGCTGCCCTTTCTGGTGATGGGTATGCTCCTGTCCATTTGCATCGTGGGCGCCGTGCTCCTAGCCAAGAAGAAGGTGGAATGATGAACCAGCTCGACGTTCCTTTCTTATATCCCGCGCTGATTACCGGCGCGGCCCTGTTTTCCATAGGCCTTGCGGGGATCGCGCTCCGCCGCAGCCTGATCGCGATGCTCATGTGCATCGAGCTGATGCTCACCGGCGTAAATATGACCCTGGTGAGCTTCTCCTACGCCAATGCCGATCTAACCGGCCAGATCATGGTTTTTTTCATTGTAACCGTGGCCGCCGCAGAAGGGGCCATCGGGCTCGGTCTGCTGATCGCGCTTTATCGGAACATGAAAGAAGTCGGCACCGCGCAATTGAGCCAGATGAAGGAATAGCGACATGATGGAACAAACTAGCCTGTTGAGTTGGATCATCCTGTTGCCCATGATCGCTTGCGTGATCAACGGAATCGGCGGGGCGATTCCCTGGAAATCCACGCCCCGGATCCCGGGCACCGTCTCGGGAATCCTGGCCAGCGCCGCCGTCTTTGGCTCTTTCGTGATCTCAGTCATGCTCTACCTAAAGCTCACGGGCGGCCATGAGAGCGTAGCCACCGCGTTCGAGCAGACTCTCTTTCCCTGGATCCAGGTGGGTGATCTCAGTATTCCTATGGCTTTCCGAATGGACGGCCTCTCCGGCATGCTTTGCCTCGTGGTAACCGGCGTGGGATTTCTCATCCACGTGTATTCCATCGGCTACATGAGCCACGACGAGAATCCCCAGCGCTATTTCACCTACCTCAACCTCTTTACCGCTTCGATGCTCATCCTGATCCTCGGTGCGAGCTTGCCCATTCTGTTCATCGGATGGGAAGGCGTGGGGCTCTGTTCTTATCTCCTGATCGGTTTCTGGTTTGAGGATCTCGAGAAAGCGAAAGCCGGAAAGAAAGCCTTTGTCGTGAACCGTATCGGCGACCTCGGTTTCCTGCTCGGGATGTTCATTCTGTTCCGCGACTATCACACCCTGGATTTCATGCAGCTTAAGGAAGCATTCGCCAGCATTTCGCCGGAAGTGGGCTTCGGGGCGCTTTCCGCGATCACAATGCTCCTCTTCGTAGGCGCCACCGGCAAGAGCGCACAGATCCCTCTCTTCGTATGGCTTCCCGACGCCATGGCCGGCCCCACGCCAGTGTCGGCACTGATCCATGCCGCCACGATGGTGACCGCCGGTGTATATATGTGCTGCCGCCTCGGATTTCTCTATGCCCTCACGCCTTTCACATCCGGCGTGATCGCGGTGGTGGGGATGCTTACGGCGATTGTATCTGCGACGATCGCGATCAAGCAGACCGACATCAAGAAGGTGCTCGCTTATTCCACCACTTCCCAGCTCGGCTACATGTTCGTGGCTGTAGGGGTGGGGGCCTACAGCGTGGCGGTGTTCCACCTGATCACGCATGCCTTCTTCAAGGCGCTGATGTTTCTTGGTTCGGGCTCTGTAATCCACGCCTGTGATGGCGAGCAGGATATGCGCAAGATGGGCGGTCTGAAAGACTACATGCCCATCACTTTTTGGACCTTCGTGTGCGGTACGCTAGCGATTTCTGGTGTTCCGATCTTCTCCGGATTCTTCTCTAAGGACGAGATCCTCTGGCAGGCGTTTTCCAGTCAGCTTGGGGGTATTCCTCTCTACTTAGTGGGCCTCGTAACCGCGGGACTCACAGCCACCTACATGGGCCGCCTCGTGGTGCTGACTTTTCTGGGCAAGAACCGCTCTTCGAAGCACGTTCGAGATCACCTGCACGAATCGCCCCCCGTTATGACCGTACCGCTCATTATCCTCGCCGTGCTCGCCACCTTCGGCGGTTTTCTGAGCCTTCCGCACATCATCGGTCACTCTTACCTAAATCACGTGCTGAACGGGATCGTTCCAGAAAGCCTTGGTCATGGGGCGGCAAGTACCGAATGGTTGCTCATGGCGGTGAGCGTGGCGGTCGCCTCCAGCTGCCTCTATCTCTCCTACGTGCTCTTCCTCGACAAAGCTGACGAGAAAGAAACCCCGCTCACGAAATTTCTCTACAACAGCTACTACCTCAATGAGTTCTACGACAAAACGATTGTTTGGCCCCTTAATCGTTTCGGCATTTTCCTATGGAAGATCGTCGACGTAGTCATCATCGACGGTGCCGTGCTTCTTTCGGCGCGAATTTCCGGCGGCGCCGGCCGCGCTTTAAAAGTTCTGCATACGGGTCGCCTCGAGCACTACCTCGCGGCCTTTATGGTCGGCACCATGATTCTCGTGGCTATTTTTGTCTCCCGCGTTTTTTAGGACGGACACGATATGCAAATGATCTTTGGCGAAAATATTCTCTCCTGGCTGGTCTTCAGCCCCCTGCTCCTCGCGGCTATCCTGTTCTGTCTCCCTAAAGGGCAAGACGAGCTGGCCCGCTGGGTAGCCCTGGCCGGCTCACTCCTGGTGTTCGGGCTTTCCTTATCTGTTTTTTTCGCCTTCGACCCCGCTAATCCTGCCATGCAATTCGCCATACAGAAGGAATGGCTGCCACTGATTGGCGCGAGATACTCACTTGGAATCGACGGGATAAGTCTTTTTCTAGTGTTACTCACCACATTCCTGGTGCCGATCATCGTGCTGGCAGCGTGGCACGCGGTTGAAGACAGAGTAAAAAATTATATGGCCTTCATGCTGGCGCTCGAAGGAACCATTCTCGGCGCCTTTCTGAGCCTCGACCTTTTCCTTTTCTACGTGTTCTGGGAAGCGATGCTGATCCCGATGTTCTTCCTGATCGGAATCTGGGGCTCGAAAGATCGCATCTACGCCGCTCAGAAGTTCCTGCTCTATACGTTCGTGGGTTCAGTGCCCATGCTGATAGCGATCATCTACCTGGTTCTCCAGACCAAAGCCCAGTTCGGCGATTATTCGGCCTCACTCTCCGACGTGATGAACCTTAAGCTTGCGGCGGACGGAATGATGAGCCCCCAGGGACTGATATTCCTCGCCTTCGCCCTCGCCTTCGCGATCAAGGTGCCCTTGTTCCCGCTTCATACCTGGTTGCCCGACGCTCACGTGCAGGCGCCTACTGGCGGCTCCGTGATTCTGGCCGGCGTTCTCCTGAAGCTCGGAGGCTACGGTCTTCTTCGCTTTGCGATGCCCATCGCGAGCGGCGTGATGCCGATCGTGGCACCTTGGATGATGGGAATCTCTGCGGTGGCTATTGTCTACGGCGCGTTCGTTGCAATCGCTCAGGACGACATCAAGAAACTTGTAGCGTATAGTTCCGTGTCACACATGGGTTACGTCGTGCTCGGCCTTTTCGCGCTGAACCAGATCGGCATTACGGGTTCGATGTACCAAATGCTGAACCACGGCGTGAGCACGGGGGCTCTGTTCCTGCTCGTCGGCGTGCTCTACGAGCGTAAGCATACGCGCGCGATCGCCGCCTACAGTGGCCTCGCCAAAACGATCCCGCTCTTTTCTATCATCATGATCATCGTGACCTTCAGCTCGATAGCATTGCCTGGCACTAACGGCTTCGTGGGCGAGTTCCTAATTCTTCAGGGCAGCTTCCTCGCCAGTCCCCTGTTCACCGCGATCGCGGGAACGGGCGTGATCTTCGGCGCCGTCTATATGCTCTGGCTTTGCCAGCGCATCCTTTTCGGCGTTCCCGATGCACAAAAATCTGAAGGGCTTACTGACATCAACTGGCGCGAATTTTACTACCTCGCGCCCCTGGTGGCTCTGGTGTTTATCATGGGCCTATACCCGAAATTTTTCCTCGACCGAATGGAACCCTCCCTGACCCAGCTCACCAAGAGAATCAACCAAACCGAGCTGAAGCCGACCGCAGCTACTGGAAAGGCCCCCCTTTATGCTCAACACGATTAATCCGCAGAATCTCGTTCTAAGCGCCGCGCAATGGTCGGCGCTTGGCCCTTACATCATCGTAGCCGTGGGCATTCTCGCTTCGATGCTTCTCGCCACTGTTAAATTCGGTGAGACGGGCAGCCGTATGCCGCTTTTCCTCTTCTCTGTGGCAGTGTTACTTGCTGCGGGTGGCTGGAATGCCATGAACTGGGTGAAAGAGCCCGTACAGGTCTTCAACGGCATGATGGTAGCCGATTACTTTTCCTCTTTTTTCAATATCCTTCTCTGCGGCGCTACGGCTCTGATCTTTCTCGGATCTTATTCTTACCTCGAGGAAGGCGATCTCCACTACTCGGAGTTTTATCCGATCATGCTTACTGCGACCCTCGGCATGATGTTTCTCTCTTGCGCCACTGAGCTCCTGATGATTTTCATCGCGCTTGAACTGATGAGCCTAACAGTATACGTGCTCGTGGGTATGCGCCGGATGAATTCCTTCAGCAATGAAGCGTCGATCAAATACTTCATCATGGGCGGCACCGCTGCCGCGATTTACTTATACGGATCGGCGCTGGTCTATGGCGCGCTTAACACTACCAAGTTGGCAGCGATCTCCGCGGCGCTCGGTACCGATGGAGCTAACTCGCTTTCGAATCCGCTCCTGATCGCAGGGATCGTGATGATCTTCGTGGCATTTCTCTTCAAGATCGCAGCTGCACCCTTTCATATGTATACGCCCGATGTTTACGAAGGTGCTCCGGCGAATATCACCTCTTATATGGCCACAGCCCTCAAAGCGGCGGTGTTCGCGGCGCTGGTAAGGGTTAGCGTAAGCGTATTCGGGGATCAGGGCGTATTGCTTCTTGGAAATCTTCAGGGAGCTGCTCACGCCCTTATCTGGATTCTCGCTCTAATGACGATTGTTGTGGGCAACTTCGTTGCCCTGATGCAGACGAATATCAAGAGACTGATGGCCTACTCCGCGATCGCACACACTGGCTATCTCCTGATCGGCATCCTGGCCGGGCCCACGGTGGGTTACTCTGGAATCGTGTTCTACCTCGTTGCCTACGTAGCGATGAACATTGGAGCGTTCGTACTGCTCACTCTTTTTCCCGGTAAAGACGACGAAGGCCTTACTCTCGAAGGACTCAAAGGCCTCGGCAAGCGGCACCCAGTAGTGGCGGCTGCGCTTTCAGTCTTCCTTCTCAGTCTTGGCGGCTTTCCTCCTACGGCCGGCTTCGTAGGTAAGTACTACCTTTTCACTGGCGCCCTGGCAGCCGGTGAAACGTGGCTGGTATTGATAGCGGTTCTTACAAGCGGTGTGAGCGTCTATTACTATTTCCGCCTCGTGTTGCTGATGTACATGGAAGAGGGCTCAGAGCTCTCTCCTTTCCGGGCCTCGAACTTCGCATACGCCGCGATCGCGATCTGCCTGATCCTCACTGTGTACTATGGGATCTTGCCGAGCCAGCTTCTCCACACCGTTAAGAAGGCCGCGGTTTTCTAGCAAAATGAGGCTGTTCATTGTTGCGCTGCTGGCGCTTGGCCCTGCAGCTTGGGCTGGCGAGATCGAGATCAAGACTGATGAGCTGAAGATGACCGATGGCGTGAAGCTATCGGTCACTTACTTTCTGCCTCCCGAAGCAAAGACAGCGAAAGTTCCGGTGCTGCTCGAACTTCTCCCTTACCGGAAAGACGACGAGTTCCTGGCTCGCGACTATTCCCTCTGCGAGTATTTTGCGCGCCATGGGTTGGCGATCGCACGAGTCGACGTGAGGGGAACGGGAAGTTCAGAGGGCATGCTTCCCAAGCGCGAATATTCCGAAGCCGAGCTTCGCGATGCCGTGAATATCATTGGCCAGTTGAGCAAGCTTCCCTGGTCGAACGGAAACGTCGGAATGTATGGCATCTCCTGGAGCGGATTTAACGCCATTATGGTCGCGATGCGAAAGCCAAAGGCCCTGAAGGCCATTCTCGCCACAAACGCCTCCGATGATCTATTCCACGACGACGTTCACTATATCGACGGCATCTTTCACGCAGATGAATATTCCCTCGATATTGATCACGCCAATGGTCTGCCACGTTCGCCTGACTATAAAATCGACGAGACTTATTTCAGGAATCGATTCGATACCGAACCTTGGGTCTTTACTTACAAAGCCATGCAGAACGATGGCCCATTTTGGCGCAAGAACTCAGCTCGATTTAACCGTCCCCTCGAAATTCCCGCCTTTCTGATCTCTGGGCTTCTCGACGGCTACCGTGATTCCGTGCCGCGCATGCTCGAGCGAGCGAAAACTCCTGTGAAGGCATTGATCGGTCCCTGGAATCATTCCTGGCCTGACAATGCGAGCCCAGGCCCAGCCTATGATTGGCGTCCCGAAGCTGTGCGCTGGTGGAATCACTGGCTTCGGGGGCAGGATACCGGGATCCTGAAAGAACCTCGGGTAACTCTTTTTGTTCGTAAGAGTCACAAACCCGACTTGATGTTGAAAGAGACTCCCGGGGATTGGCGCCGGGAACACTGGCCGCTCAAGCGAAAAAAAGAAACCGTATTTTTCCTCAAGCCTGACGGTCGCATGAGTACAAGCTTGGGCCTTTCGGCCGGCAGAGTCACCAAAGCTATCGCACCGAAGCCTGGAACGGGCTCAGAGCTCGGTTACTGGTGGGGCGAGACAACTCCCGACATGGTAAGTCTCGATAAAGACTCCCTCACCTTTACCACCGACGCATTGGAGAAAGACATGGAGATCGTCGGATTTCCCAGCCTTCAGTTCCCTGGCTCCAGCGGTTCTTCGCTGAGTCAATGGGTGGCGCGTTTGGAAGAAGTCAGGCCCGACGGAACCGTTGCTTTCGTCACGGGTGGCGCGTTGAACGGTGCCCAGAGAGACAGTGCGACGAATCCAAAAGCCGAAGTACCAGGAGAGTTCAGCACCTATAAGTTCAATCTGCATTTTACCACCTGGGTTTTTCCCAAAGGACACCGCATCCGGCTTGCGCTCACTAGCGGGGCGTTTCCCATGCTGTGGCCGGTACCTTCAAAAGCCGAAAATCAGGTTCAGGTTATGGCCGCCAACTCGTTCCTTTCTCTGCCCGTGATCCCTTTTGACAGAAAGGTGCAGGTTATGACCGCAAGCAACGTGGAGCCCCGGCGAGCGATGCCAGGATTCAGTTCGAATGACGATAAAGCCTGGAGCATGATCCCTGAGATTTCCCGTCAGGGCGGCGTGGTGACTGCCAGCGGAAAGGGCGAAGAGTCTCGAAAGCAGGGCGAGATCACCGTGAAAAGCGGGCAAACCACGGAATATAAATTGAACGAGCAAGACCCTGCCAAAGCTTCTTTTACTGGTACTTACTTCCATGAGTTTCCTGGCTTTAAACTTTCTTCCCGAATGGAGATCGAATCCGATGCGAGTGATTTCAGAATCCTGTTCCGGCGAACTATTTCTGAGGGAGAAAAAGTGCTCAGGGAAAAAACCTGGGAGAAAAAAATCCCGCGCAGGTTCCAGTAGCTACTTAAGGTAGTCTGGGATCTTGGTGATATCGTCGAAAGGCTTTGCCAGCACCTTCACCGCCCCTCGCCTCATTAGATCTTCCCGCACCGCCACGTCGCCGTAGGCAGTCATCATATAGACCCTCGAGTCAGGCATCTTTTTCTTCACGAGATCAAGGATCGTGGCACCGCTGATTTCTGGCATGAGAAGATCCAGGAAACAGACATCGAAAGGCGCATTGGCTTCTTCAATCAGGCGAAAGGCGTCTATTCCGTGGTTTCCCACCGAAACCTCGTGCCCGGCGCGCGTCAGCACCCGCTGCAGGGCTCCTGAGATGATTTTCTCGTCGTCAACCACGAGCACTCTCATTTTGGCTTCTCCATGCCTCGAGGAACGAAGATCCGGAACTCAGTTCCTTTGCCCACAGTGCTAGACACTTCAATTCGGGCGCTCATCTTCTGAATCAAGTTTCTCACGATCGAAAGTCCAAGGCCTGTTCCCATGCCTTCCTGCTTAGATGTAAAAAATGGGTCAAAGATGTGAGTCAGTTTTTCTTGGGGAATACCAGGGCCACTGTCGCGCACGTCGATACGGTAGCAGTCCCCATCGCTTAGGATCGAAATTTCCAGCGCACCTTTGCCATTCATGGCGTGCGCTGCATTGGTGATCAGATTGAAGAGAACCTGCTGGAGAGAGTTCACCGAAACGAAAGCGCGTGGCACCGCTTTTTCCGTATGCACCTTTACGGAAACTTCCTGCAGGGCCGAGCGTGCGAAAGCTAGCGATGCTCGTACGGCGTCTAGCACGTTAGCTTCCTCGAGCTCTTTAGCTTCCGAAGTGAATCCCAGGAGGTCATCGATGATTTTTTTTGAACGCCAGGCGGCCGAGCGGATCTCCTCTATATCATCGAGGAAGGCTGGATCGGAGTCACCTTGCTTTGCCTCATCGAGCATAAGTTGGCTGGTGGCGAGAATGCCCGCCAATGGGTTATTGATTTCATGCGCGACCGCGCCAACGAGCTTGCCGAGGGCAGCCATTTTTTCGCTTTGAATAAGCGTAGAGGCGAGCGCTGTTTCTTTTGAAACGTTTCGGTAGAACTGAAAATGGTAAGAATCGAGGCCGGTACGAATCCCGTAACTCCATACCAGAAGGTCGCGTTTATGTTTTCCCTGCAGCAGGATCCGTGTTCCCGCCTGAGGCTGCGCGCTCATCCCCACTGGACACGAGACGCAAGGTTGCCGCCGGTTAGCGAGCAGGCTGTAGCAACGGCGGCCTTTTACTTTTTTGATGTCCTGGTCTACCAGGCGAGCGAAAGCTTTGTTGGCTTTCACGATCGTATAGTTTCGGTCGATTACGGTGAGTGGTTCAGAGATTCCATCGAACGTGGAGCGCCACTCCTTACTGGCTTGGCTGATTGCTCTAAGCATAGCAACTTTTTCCAGGGCCAGCGCCAACGGGCCATAGGTGAGCTCCAGTAGCCAGAGGTCCCGTTCAAGAAAGGGCACGAGTTCGCGCCGATACAGCACCAGAACTGCGGATTTCGCTGAGCGCGAGCGGCGTGGTAGCTCAGCTACGGAGAAGCGCATGGCCATGCAGAAACTCCATGGATTCATCGTAAATCGTTCCCATGAGCCATGTTCCGCATCGGCGCTGGAGAAAAGTGCAACTTTTCCATCTTCAAGCGCAGAGAGATTCTCGACTACGGGTGCTGAAGACACCGCTATTTTTTCAATATGGTCGCGCATTTCTTTGGAGTGGCGCCAGGCATCGAGAACTTCGCCATTTTCACCCAGAGTGATCAACGCCGAATCATGAAAATCGACCACCGCCCGAAGGGTGAGCAAAGCGGAAAGAATATCGGGGTGCTGTTCAGCCGTGGAACAGCGTCTCATTACATTCGTAACCAAGTTGATTGCTGGGTTGGTCTCTATGTTCCAGGAACGATTGCGGTGGTCTCGAAGCGCGGCCAGGCGCCGCTTTCTGCGGTAGAGTGAAACAGACTGCTCCAGCTGCCAGGCGATCTCTTCGTCTTTCCAGTCGACGTGCAGGAGACTCGCTGCCATTACTTTTGCTAGATTAGGAACTTTGATTCCTGCTGCCAGAAAAATTTCAGGAGCCGGGCTTAATTTCTGGATCTGATTGATGTGTGCCTGGGAAAACTCGCTTGCTCCGAGCACAAAGAGGTCTGCGCTTTCCGTTTCCTGGGTGTCGCAAGCGTCTTCGGTATCTTTTGCCCGGGTGCAGCTGAGCGCGATCCTACGCACTACGGCTTCGAGTTTCTCTATCTCAGGGTCATCACCGACCAGCTTTACCCTAAGAGTCGAAGCCATTCTAAGAGGTTTTTAGGCGCTGGAGCACGGGGATGCCGTAGTCCGCCATTTCCTGCAGGGCTTCCGGAAGCTCGTTGCAGAGTACATCGGCCAGCATCTTGTGATCGTTCTCTTTTTTCGCAGGAAGTAGCTCCTCAATCGCTGACACGAGGCGCACTTGAGCGATTCGCAGTGAAGAATCGTTAGTATGGATACCTTTATACTTCCCACGGAGAATGCTTTGCGAGGCCATTACGAGTTGCGTGAGATTTTCGAGACCATCCACCAGGTCGACAAAATTACGGTCGGCTTCGCGAATTTTGCCGCTCTTATAGCTTTCACCATTGAGCCTGCAGTAGGAAATAAGTTTTTTGATATACGACTTCGCAGAGGCCAGGGCTTCAAATGCGAGTTCGAGCTGGTCTACGGTAGTGATCTCGATGCGGCCCACCTGGCCGAGAGACCGCATGGAGTAGTTTGGCTCGCGTTTTTCATCGATGGTTTCGCCATTGATCCGCAGGATCGAAATAACCTGGGATCGCGACGCAAGGTCGCGATTGAGGCCATTGAGAAACTCGCCAAAGAGAGTGTCGTCATCACGATGGAGTTTTTTGCCGTTAATAACTAGATCAACCATGGGGATCAGCCTCCACTACCGAGGTAGTAGCGTCGTTGGAGCCACCGGAGGTGGCACCGAGCGCGCTCTCGTTTTCGAAAACAGTATGGAACAAACTTTTTGCCAAGTCGAGCAGCACCAGAACTCGGTTCTGCAGGCCGGAAAATAACAAAGTCATTTCGTCCGCCAGCGCCAACGCATTTTCATTGTTCATCAAGCGCTGCCGCTCTGTGTGAAATAGGCAAAGCGGGAAAAGGTAAGGCTGAGTTGAAGATAGAGCATGTACCAGCTCTTCCACTTCCTGAAGACGTTCGGATTCGTGCGTGGCTCGCGGGAGATCGCCCTTGCCCAGACTTTCCCTTACATAGCCGGAATAAGTTCGTCCGAAATTTCCGAGCTCATACAGTTGTTCCAGAGGCTTAAGAAGCTCGCATAGTCGAGGCGCTGTATCGAGGTGGAGAACCTGCAAGTCATAGGTGGCAATTGAGCGACCATTTAGAGAGTGTTCCCACAGTAAACGGTAGAAGGTGAGCATCACGTCGTGCAACTCTGCGCCCGTGAATAGAAGAGGCCGCAGATAGAGTTCAGTGAAGCTTCCTGTATCTCGAAAAAGCACTTCAATACGCTGGGTCGCGAGCAGTTGGATCTTACCGAGGTAACCAAAGATCATTGAATCAGCGAATTCCTGCCATTGTTCGAGGGAGGGAACGTTCCCGTTGTTCGCGGACAATGCGTGCCCGATGATTTCCCGCAAAAATGGTGAGACGGCTTCCGCGAAGTTACCCGCGTTCGCTCTTTGGATTACGAGGTGGCCATGGCCGTACGGATATAGCAGCGGACCGCGGCAGGGTTTGTCGTCCACGCAAATGGTAAACGTGCCGTAGCCCGCGCTGATAATGGCATGCAAACCGGGACCAACTACACTGATATCGCTTCCACGAAGCACCGCTGCGTTCATAGCGAGCGAGTGGCGCCCGCAAAGATCATGCACGGAAAGCTTTCCGTCCCATTTGCGCGCAACGGCGGAAGACACTCGTTTGTCCTTCACGGTGCCGATAAGAAAGACTTCTGTTCCATTTCCCGAGAGGCTGGCGAGCCCCTCCAGAACGCTTTCAATAGCTTCTTGGGACAAGGAGCTGGTGCATACTGCGACGCGCAGCCCTCCGGTGCGGCTCAGGGCTTCCGGCACGGGATCGCTGGGTTCGGGCACAGCTAGTTCAAAGTTCACATCTACAGTGTCTGCTCGTGAGGCCTTACGTAAGATGTCGATGAGATGGTAAGGATTGCCTTCGGAAAGTCGACTCGCGATTCCGGCGTATGCTTTCCATTCGAGAGATTCCTCAGCGCTTTCGAGAAGTTCTTCGCCGCAGAGATCAATCGTGCGATCCGCGTGGGTGTCATCAGTATCAGTCACAAAAAAATCAAGGTCTGGGAGCAGCAGGCTTGCTTCACGGAGGGGCTCAGAAGCAACCAAACCAACGGCTGAGCCAGGATGCTTCTTTTTAAGTGCGGCGATGGCCGGAGCGAGCCCGATAACGCATTCCTGCGTTGGCAGCGGACGTATAGCGATTCTAATGTTTTTCATACGCCTACAATCCTTGTATGGCGACCCGAAGTGCACCCACTTGCTTAAGTGGCAATCTTCTTCAGAATCAGCTCTCTAAGTTTCTTTGCACCTTCATGGTCTGGTTTCAGGCTCAACAATTTTTCGCATTCCTCAAGTGCTTCCTTGAGGAGGCCGCGGTGGTACTGGATTCCCGCGTAGCTATATAAAATGTTCGAATTCACGCTATTGTGGCGAATGTATTGCTCCAGAAGAGCGCTCACCACGTCGAATTTTTTAATCTCGTATGCCGTTTTTACCAGGTGGTAGAGGGAAGTTACGTCATGAATATTAATGTTTAGCGACTGAGCGAAAGCTTCGTGCGCGGCTTCCTTATTGCCGAGACCGGTCTGCGCAAGGCCAATTCCGGTGAATGCAGAAGCATTAGCCGGGTTGATCCGCGCGCCTTCTTTGAAATGCAGAAGGGCAGTGGAAAGATCGCCTTTCTTCATCGCCAATGATCCGATATTTACATGAAGACTGTCGGACGCAGGGTTCAGCTCATAGCCTTTTCGGTAGTGGGCTTCAGCATTGTTGAGTTGCCCGAGATGCATGTAGCAGCTGCCAAGGGACTTGTGAATATCAAAAACCTGAGAGGCGGCGAGGCGGCTCAAATTCAAAGCGCGTAAAAACGTGCCCGCAGCGCTCTGGTACTCTTCTTTTTTGATGTAAAGCTCGGCTAGAGCATAGAGGCATCCGTAGGTGGGCTCGAAGATAATGGCTTCGCGATAGGCTTTGATGGCCAAGTCGATCTTGCCTTCAAGCTCATAGCATCCGCCCATTCCACTGTAGGCCACCCCAAGGCTTTCTCCGGATTCAACGAGCGCGCGGAAAATGTTCTTGGCAAGAGCCACATCACCTGCTGCGAGAAGGATCTTGGCGTTGCGAATCAGAAGAGCGGTATTGAGTCGGCCGTTCGATTGAAAAACTTCGTCGCTTCGGCTTGTGCCGGCATCGCTGAAGGTTTCCGACACCATCGCCTGAATGGCGCTGTGGTGCTCGAAACTGCTCTCTACGCTGATCTCTTTTTCCCGCATTCCTAATTATACCCGCTTATCGATTTTTTCATTATGGCTGTTTGTGCTCTTGTATTTGGAAAGTGCTTTTTTCCCTTTTGAGAGCAACTTGAGCTTATCAGCTCCTTGGGCTCTCAGTATCTCTATTTCTTCCATCAATTCTTTGTCGACCACAATGATCCGCTCAATGATCGAGTCCTTTTCACGCAGAAGGTACTGCACTTTGGTGGTCTGTACAGAATCCAGCTCTCGGCCCGTCCGTTCGTGATCTGTCAGGAATTCCTGAATCTTGAGATCGAGTCCCGCGAGAATCTTCAGCAGGCTTTCGCGATTGCCATAGAACAGTTCTATTTCGTCCAATGCGATTTCTGGAGCGTGGCGAACGGCAGAGAGAAAAGCTTCGGTGCAGGCCAGGTACTTGCGGTACCAGCTGTTTTTATCCTCGAGTAGCTTGTAAAGCTGGCTCATCGCTTGTCTCCCCCTTTTAGCTGCTCTACTGCCTCTTTCCATCCTGAATAAAGAGTTTCCATAATCTTTATGCAGTGGGCGATCTTCTTGGGATCGTTCTCCATATTGGCCTTTGTGGTTTCCTGAAAAACATGCAGATAGAGCGCTTCAAGCTGCTTGGAAAGTTCGCCGCCGATCTCAAAATTTAAGGCGTTGGTAAGCTCGTTGATGATGTCCTGAGCTTTACCGAGAGATATCCCTTTCTCGGCATAGTTTTTCGCTTCCATCGCCACCTGGCATTTTTTGAGATGACGAATGCAGCTCTCGTAGAGCATCAGCAGGATCTTTTCCTTGCTTGCGGTTTCCACCGCTGTCTTGTGATATGCTTTCGCGCCTTGCTGATTCATAGATTACCCATCCTGGTTATACCTACATTCCCGGTAGCACGGAGCCGCCGCCGCCAAGCGCACCAGCCACCGAGGCCTGCTGCGATTTTAGGTTAGCGATTGTGCCTTCGAGTCTCGCAAACTTTTCTTTTAGAGTCTGTTCCGTTTTCTCGATCTGCCGTTCTTTCATTTCGATCTGCCGGTCGATGTCCTGGATGCGGCGTTTGATCCCGTCAACGCGGCTATGCACAACACCATCGTCTCTGGTCATGCCACGTACTGTGCCCTCGAGGCGTGTGGCAAATCCATCGCCGCCTTCCTCAATCCCGATAAAAAACTGGGAGACCGCATCGAAGCTCTCGGTCATGGCCTTTTCAAATTTGTCGCCGCTGAAGTCGAGGCGACCAGCCCGGTTGAACTGTACGCCGAGATCAGCCATGCGCACTCCGCCGAACTCGGTCATCACCGGGGTGATTACGAGGTTACGCACTTTGTATTCGAGCGTCTGCAACGTGACGTCCCCACCGAGGGTATTGCGGGTATTGGAATCCTTGTCGAGTTTGTTCTGGTCCTGAATGAAGCCAAGCACTTCATTCAACTTGGCGACCATCGCTTCAACTTTTCCTTTGATGCTTTTGGTGTCTTCCTGAATCTTGAGGCTGAACTCCTTGCCGGGAGCGGCGTCTTTCAAATCGAGAGTCACACCGGGGAGAAGCGTCGTAATTTTATTTCCCTCGAACTCTACTTCGAATCCATTCACCTTCACTTTGGAGTTTTGCGCAATTCGCTCCTGGTCCATATAGAAGTCTTCATCGCCATCGACGAAGTAAAAATTAGGAAACTCGGCGTCGTTGTTTTCCCCTGTTTTTTTATGGTTCACAATCAGGCGCCATGGGGTATCTGAACCGGTGCCGTCATTGACTACGATCGCAGTTAGATCCAGGTCGCGCTGGCTGTTGATTGATTTTGCAATTCCTTGAAGGGTGGAGTTATCAGGGTCGATATAAACTTCTTTTGTCTCCCCATCGGGCAGTTCATAGGAAAAATATCCCGCGCCAATTTGGGTGTCATCGGGGTCTTCAAATCCGTTCGACATCATTGAACTCTGCCCGGCGAGCTGCACAACTTCGATTTGATAGGAGCCGGGTTCTGCCAGCGATTTGTCTACGGTCACGTCGCAGATTTCAGGTCTGGAGTTCACGGCCATGAGGTCGCGGAAGTTGCGGAACCTGGTGAGATCTTTTAGAGATGCGGTGATATCAGAAACTTTGGTCGACAGACTTTGAACAAGCTGAAGCTTGCTCTCTTCGTCCTTTTTACGAGACTCTAATTTTCTGATTGGCTCACGCTCCGCATCGACCAGCCGCTGGACGATGTCCTTCGGAAGCCCTGAAGCCATTGAACCCATAGATATTGCAGGCAACTTTCATCCTCCTTGATAAAAGCGCTACTCTCTCAATAATTATAATGGAACCCGCTCCCGGTGGGCAAGCAAAGGCGAGGTCTGAACGTCAGTCTTCGCGAGAAATTTCGCTGATGCCGGTACCTCTCACCGTGAGAAGATGCGCAGTTCTTCGCACCCCATTCTCAGTAAATCGGTAATCACCTGAAATTCCAGAGAACTTTTCAGTAGCTAGTAGTTGATCCCTCAGCTTGGCACGATTTTCGGGAGCACCATTCCGAAGGGCTTCCATCAGGATAGTGGCGGCATCAAAGGCCTGAACCTCGATGGTTCCAGGTACTGACTGAAAGTTCCGTTGGTAGTCCTGCATAAAGCCCACGGTGCGCGGGTTCCGACTGCTGGGAAAGAACCCATCCACAAAGAGGCTCTTCTGCAGATAGCGACCTGCACGTCTTACAATATCGGGAGTGTTCCAAGTGTTGATTCCGAGAAGGGGAATATTCTCGACTTCCAGCACTGCAAGGGATGGAACAATCTGGCCAACGGTCGCGGGATCGTCAGGAACAAAAATAGCGTCGAAATCCACCACGGCTTTCGGATCAAAGTTGCGTAAGAAGCGCTGGCGCAGCTTTCCTTTCACCTTCAGCGTGGAAGCATACACCTGCTTGCGGCGCTCTAAATCTTCTATTTCCGTCTTTCGGGCGGAAAGGTATTCAAGGCCGAGCAACCGCTTCATTTCTTCACGGAAGTCAGTGCTCTTGGGTTCGTAGCGTTCAATGCCGACTATTTCGCCGCCTGCTTTTTCGACGCTGTCCCAGAAAAGATTTACATAGGAATCACCAAAACTGTCGCTTGGAGCAAGTATCGCGAACTTCTTGTAATTATTCACGCCAATGGCCTGTTCCACAATCATGTCGATTTGCTGAGCAGGAGAGAGGGCAACGGGAAAAATATAGGACCCCACCTGACCTGCCTCTACCCTCTGGCTCAGGCTGAGGAGAGGAACTCCGTATTCCTGTGAGCGTTGCGCTACAGCCGGGAACTGTTTGCTTAACAGCGGACCGATAACAGCGATGGCTTTTTCTTCTTTGATAAGTTCTTCGAAGCGCTCCTGCGCTACTTCGCCCGAATCTCCAGAATCACGTATAGCCAGGCGGAATTCGCCGGCTCCTGCAACTTCTGGCATTTCTTCAAATGCACCAAACGCCATCAAGATCGAATTCAGGCACAAACGGCCGAAGCGGGCGAATTTTCCCGACAGGGGCAGCAATACGCCAACCGTTCTGGGTTCCACAGCAGAGATTTTCCCGAGATCAGAAAGCATTTCCTGCGCTTTTGCACGATAAGGATGGTTCGGCTCCGCTTCTTCGAGGGCCTCTTTGAGGAAACTTTCCGCCTTGGCGCTGTCGCCCGTGTACATGAACCCGCGAGCCATGAGCACCCGGGCCGCAATTCCGGCGGCACTTTTCTGGTTGAACTCCAGAGTGGCGATCCGGTCCAGGTCAGTCTTTGGGCTTTTCAAGTATAGGTTCTTAGACGTGTTGAGAGCCTTCTGCAGAAAAGTATCGCGGGCCGCAATGTCTTGAGCCAGGTTCGCGGCGTACAGGTATTGCACCAGAGCTTCGAGGGTCTGTTCACGGTTAGAAAGAACGTTCCCGTAAAGGTGATGAAATCGCATCCTGGTATCCTGGTCCAGAGCTTCGTGATTCACGGATGCGAGGGTATCTAGAGCGTCCTGGGCACGATTCACCTGGTATAGCCCGTTGCCAAGATTGTAACGAGTCAGGTGCAGAAGGGAGTCATTATTCTGGAGACTGCGATTCGCCACTTGAACCGCGGCTTCAAAGTCCTGTACCGCGCCCTGCAGGTTACGAAGCTGGAAATAGATTAAACCGCGAAGATTATGCGCCCGCACCCGTGGCCTGGGCGACATGCTCGCTTCATTGGCCAGGATGGCGGCGAGCATTTTGAGCGCGCCTTGGGAGTCACTTTTTAAGTAAGCCCGTTCGGCTTCAAGGTAGACGGAATCGGAGGAATCAGTGGCCGCGAGAGGGGGTGCGGGATCGGCGGACTGGGAAACGACAGGAGCAAGGAGTAATAGCGCCGCAAGAAGCGGCGAAAGAAGTCTCATCCAAAAAGATCCTTCACTTTGCCGAGGAAGCTCTTGGCCAGTGGTTGGCACTCACTGCCAAAGCTCTTCTCGAGCTCCTGCAGTAATTCTTTCTGCTTGTTCGAAAGCTTCGTCGGAGTCTCGACAAGTATACGCAGGAGTTGATCGCCTCGTCCATAGCCGCCGAGGCGAGGAATGCCCTTCGTTTTGAGTCGCAGCGTCTGATGACTCTGGGTGCCGGGAGGGATCTTGACCTTAACCTTTCCATCGAGGCTGGGTACTTCGAGCTCGAAGCCTAGAGCAGCTTGCGCAATGGAAATCGGCACGTCACAGAGCACGTTTTCGCCGTCACGTTCAAAAATGGGATGTGGTTTAATTTGTACACTCACGTAAAGGTCGCCGCTGCCACCCCCGCGCACTCCACTATTTCCTTCTCCACCAAGCTTGAGGCGCTGTCCAGAGTCAATGCCCGCAGGAACTCGAACTTCAATGCGCGACTTTTTCTGCACTCGGCCATGGCCGCGGCAACCATCACAAGCGTCTTTTATGGTGATGCCTTCCCCGTGACAAGAGGGGCACGGTCTAGAAACACTGAAAAAACCTTGCTGAAAATGGACTTCTCCTGCTCCGCCGCAACTGGCGCAGCTCTGGGCTTTCCCGCTCTTGGAGCCCGTGCCGGAGCACTTCTCGCACGCGCTTTCACGCCAAACATCGATCGTCTCCACTTTTCCAAATGCTGCTTCTTCAAAACTGATGTCGAGGTCAAACGAAAGATCCTCTCCTGGTCTGCCGTGAGAGCGGCTGCGGCCGCCACGACGCCGCTGCCCGCCGGCCTGGCCGAAAATGTCCCCGAAGATATCCCCGAAGATATCGTTGATATTGCCGCCATCGAAGCCCCCGGCTCCTCCGCCGAAAGGTCCTCCTCCTCCCATACCGCCGACTCCGGCGTGGCCGAATTGATCGTAGGCGCGGCGTTTCTCGGGGCTCGAAAGAATTTCATAGGCCTCGGAACACTCTTTGAATTTTTCTTCGGACTCTTTGTCCCCAGGGTTTTTGTCAGGATGAAACTGTACGGCTTTTTTTCGGTAGGCCTTTTTCAGGTCATCCGAGGTCACGCCCTTTTCGACGCCTAGAATCTCGTAGTAATCGCGTTTTGCCATGCTTTAGTCTGCGCTCTAACGCGCTCCTCTTGTTGAAAACCGCCGCAGCCGAAATTCGGCGCGGCGGTCTCCTCTTTACGATTGTTTCAAGGAATCTATATCTTACAGTTCCTTGAAGTCGGCGTCGATTACGTCGTCGCCACCGGCGTCGGTCTTCTGGGTCTTCTCTTCCGTACCGTTGCCTTGGCCATTTCCGTTAGCGTGCTGCTCTCCACCAGGCTGGGCCCCGGATGTTTGCTTGTAGAGCTGCTCGGCCATCTTGTTGGAGGCCTTTTGTAGCCCTTCAAGTGCTGCCTTCATGGTATCCGCATTATTGCTCTCAAGCGCTGTCTTTGCGGTGGCAATAGCGCCTTCGAGCTCGGTTTTCACGGCGGCGTCAACCTTGGCTTCGTTCTCTTTGAGGGTTTTCTCTACAGAGTAAGTCAGACCATCAAGCTCGTTGCGGGCGTGAACCACTTTTTTGCGCTGCTCGTCTTCGCCGCGGTGCTTGTCGGCGTCGGAAACCATTTTTTTGATTTCCTCTTCCGTTAGACCGGAGCTCGGAGTGATCTGAATCTTTTGCTCCTTGCCAGTGCCGAGATCCTTAGCGGATACGTTCACGATACCGTTCGCGTCGATATCGAAGGTTACTTCCACCTGCGGCATGCCGCGAGGGGCGGGGGGAAGGCCCACGAGATCAAAACGGCCGAGCGGGCGGTTGTCAGTGGCGAACTCGCGCTCGCCCTGCAATACGTTGATGGTAACGGCGGTCTGGTTGTCGGAAGCCGTAGAGAACACCTGCGACTTCTTCGCGGGAATAGTGGTGTTCTTTTCGATCAGCTTCGTCATTACTCCGCCGAGGGTCTCGATTCCGAGGGAAAGAGGGGTTACGTCGAGAAGGAGCACGTCCTTCACTTCACCCTGGAGCACGCCACCCTGGATCGCGGCACCAACGGCTACGACTTCATCGGGATTTACGCCCCTGGAAGGCTCGCGGCCGAAAATCTCTTTCACCTTCTGTTGCACTTTTGGCATGCGGGTCATGCCGCCGACCAGGATCACTTCGTTCAGCTCGCTCTTCGCAACGCCGGAATCTTTGAGACACGTCTCAGAGGAAGGAACCATCTTCTGGATGAGATCGTCCACGAGCGCTTCAAACTTGGCGCGTGAAATATTCACGTTCAAGTGTTTGGGGCCGGAGGCGTCCGCCGTGATGAAGGGCAGGTTCACGGTGGTTTCCGTAGAGCTGGAGAGCTCATGCTTAGCCTTCTCGGCGGCCTCTTTCAGGCGCTGGAGGGCCATCTTATCTTTACGGAGATCGATGGTATTCTCTTTCTTGAACTCGTCGGCAAGATAGTCGATGAGTTTCTGGTCGAAGTTACCGCCGCCGAGGAACGTGTCCCCGTTCGTGGCCTTTACTTCGAACACGCCGTCGCCGATCTCGAGGATCGAGATATCAAAGGTGCCGCCCCCAAGGTCGAACACGGAGATTTTCTCATCCTTCTTCTTGTCAAGGCCGTAAGCGAGCGCAGCTGAAGTGGGCTCGTTAATAATACGCTTCACATCGAGGCCCGCGATCCGTCCGGCGTCTTTCGTGGCCTGGCGCTGGAGGTCGTCAAAGTAGGCGGGCACGGTGATCACGGCTTCCGTCACGGCCTGGCCGAGATAGTCTTCCGCCGTTTTTTTCATCTTCATGAGGATCTGGGCGGAAATCTCTTGAGGAGAATACTGTTTGCCCTTCACCTCGATGCCGGCGTCGCCGTTCTTCATCTCGATGATCTTGAATGGGGCTACTTTCGCGAACTCAGTAACCTCTCGTGAGCTGAATTTGCGGCCGATGAGGCGCTTCACTTCGAAAATCGTTTTCTCTGGGTTAGTAACGGCCTGGCGCTTGGCAATCTGGCCGACTAGGATTTCACCGCTGTCAGTAAAGGCAACCACGGAAGGGGTGGTGTTTGCGCCTTCGGAGTTAGCTACGACCTTCGGGCTTCCGCCCTCCAAGATGGCCACGCAAGAGTTGGTGGTACCTAAGTCAATCCCGATAATTTTTCCCATAACAGCTGTCTCCTTAAGATAAACAAATAATAGTTAAATCAAAATACAAAAACCAAAAATCGTTCAAACCGAAGGGCCTATCCCTTCTTGGCGATAATCACGCGAGCCGGGCGAAGGAGCCTGCCGTGAAGCATGTAGCCCTTATGCAGCTCTTTCACGATCGTTCCGGGCTCGGCCTTGGATTCTTCCTCGCCTACTGCTTCGTGAAGGGCGGGATCAAATTTCTGGCCCACGGAAACCATCGAAGTTGCTCCCTGCCCTTTCAAAGTCTCGGCGTACTGATAAGCAATCATCTCCAGCCCCTGAACTACCTGGGATACTGGTGTGCCCTTTTCAATGCCGGCCAAACTCCGTGCGTGGTCGAGGGCGCGCTCAAAATTGTCCATCACTTGCAGAAGTTCCTTCAAAAAGCCTTCGTGCCCGAACTTCAGAAAGTCGATACGCTCCCGCTCATTCCTACGGCGAAAATTCTCGAACTCCGAGTAGAGGTAAAGGTACTTTTTCTCTGCCTCCTGAAGCTTGGCCTGGAGGTCGTCCGCGGCGCCTGGGGTCTGTTTGCCAAGGGAGCCTTCAGACTCGTCTTCGTCTTCGGCTGAAATATTGCTAGAACCTTCTGTAATCATTAGATAATTCCTATAATGCCATCTCGAGCAGTTCTTTTATGGAATATGAGGCCGGAAACTAGCCTGTCAAGAGTGTCTCAGATGAGCTTTTTCGCGATTTCGTCAGCAAGCATCCTTCCCGAGAAGCTAAGCACGAAACGTCCCTTTGTCACGGTGCCGAGGTCTTCTTTTTCCCAGCGCTCAAAGAGCCCCTTCTTCTGGCTCACTAGGTCGATCCCGAACTTTGATTCAAAGCTCTTCAGGTCGAGTCCCTCGGAGGTGCGGATGCTCGTAAAAACGACCTCTATTAGCCTCTGCTGCGGGGTGAGATTTTCGGTCCAGGCCAGCGGGCTTTCCCCGGCTTCTACCTTGCGTATGTATTCCTGCCAGTCGGAAACATTAGTCCAACGTGTGCTTTCACCGTCGAAGCCGTGGGCGGAGGGGCCAAGGGCAAGATAAGGCCCCCCGCTCCAATAGTTCTTATTATTGACGGACTCACGGTCAGACGCCGCGAAACTCGCGATTTCGTAATGGCCAAGACCCAGAGGAACTACTCTGTCGGCGATGCTGCGGATTTGTTTCCAGGCAAACTCCCCCGTGGGCAGCTGCGGATGTAGGAAGTGTTCCTTTTCCAGGGTGAGGTGGTAGGCGGAAAGATGTGTAGCTCCCCTGCGCACGAGCTCGAGAGCCTGCTTTCCGGGCTCTTCCTCTGGCTGACCAGGAACCGCGTACATCAGGTCACAGGAAACATTATCAATCTCGGCTAGGCAGACATCGAGCGCGCGCCTGGCTTCATCCGCGGTATGCATGCGCCCCAACTTTCTCAACAGCTCATCATTGAGGCTTTGCACTCCCATGGATATACGATTGATGCCCGACTCTTTCCAGCGCTTTACGTTTTCAGAAGTAACATTGGCGGGATTGGCCTCTAGGGTAATCTCGGTAGCCGAGGTAATTAAATCTTTCAGTGAGGATAGAAACGAGCCAATCTGCACGGGTGGCGATGCGGCCGGGGTTCCTCCGCCGAAATAAATCGCGTCGAGCTTGTCGCCCATGCGGGAAAAATCGCTGGCCGCGTGCTTCATAAGCGCCCCGAAAAATTCGGGCTGTCGCGCGTCTTTCGAGCGTGCCGTATAGAAGTGGCAGTAGTGGCAGATCACTTCGCAAAAGGGTACGTGCACGTAAATATGGCGGAATGGTTGACTCACCAGACTTGTTTAGCTTTTCGTGGCACGCCTCTCAAGAGATATGTTCCTGTATTTTTCCAGCAACCAACTGGCTCCCGCCGCTGCGTAGGCGATATACACGAATTCCAGCGAATATACTTTGTATCTGTAGGTATAGAGGAAAATTACTAATGCGGCCGAGTTGAAGACAAAGAATCCCAGTAGCCATAGGCGAGCTGAGCCATTTTCACGCGAGTGCATAATCTCAGCCCCCATGCCGATGTAACAGAGGAGATACACCGGAAGAGCCAATAAAAAACTTAAAGCCCAATCAAAAGGGGGCACGTGCTTTGGGGATCTGCCGGGGATTATAAGGCGTAGTAGGTTGGCGGCTTTGGCTTCGAGAAACTTTCCGGGATTCTCCTCGATCCAGTTGAAAGCCAGGTTTCGAAATGCCTCCTGCTTCTCTTTCTGAGGCAGGAGCAGAAGTCGATCGAAGTCGGGACCAAAGAAATTGTCTCCATATTCGGAAAAATTTTTAACCAGATACTGTTCCTGCTCGGACAGTTTGTCGTATAGAACTGCGTCTTTGTATCCGGCCTCCGAGTTGGCGTTGAGGAAAAGGAAGCTTCCGCCATTTGAAGAAATTACAAAAACTCCGTGCTTTTTCAGGTTGTATAGTCCGAACGGCGATGAAAGCGTGAGAAACAAAACCACGGAAGCGGCCGCAAAAGTTAGAAACTTTCTATTCCGCCGAATTCCAGCCAGAACAAGCCAGCCCCAGAACACGGGCAGGGCAACCAGGATTGTTGTTCGGAATGCACTCGCGAGAAAAAGTGAAGCCGTGAAAGCGATCAACCAGGGCCAGCTTTCGTGCTTAAGTGTTTTTTGAAAACTCAGCAGGCAAGTAGCCGCGAAGAAGAGATATGCAGGTTCGCTGCTAATGCTGGCCGAGTAGATCAAAAGCGGTGCGTGAATTACAAAAAGCAGAAGGCCAAAGCGGGCGCATGTTCTGCTGGAAAAAAATTCCAGGCAGAAAAAATAAAGTGAAGCACCCGTGGCTACGGAGAAGAGAAAATTCCAGGCAACCATTGCAAGTTCCCAAGATCCTGGAACCAGAATTTTCATGGAAGCCATCAATATGGGAAGCCCGGGGGGCCTGATAAAGCGAAACAAGCCCATGTCAAAATTGCCGGAAAGTACTCGTTCGGAAAGTGCCGTATACTCGATGATATCCGGAGCTTCCATTCGGTTTTGCCCCACCCAGAAAATCCAAATTGCCCGTGTGAGTACCAGCAAAATGGCCAGAACCAGCTCCGGTAACCAAGGCATTTTGTTTAAATTTAGGGCTCGAGAAAAAAGGGTCATCTGTGTTTTCAGACTAACATGACTGAGCCTTTTGCTTCACTTCGGTATTTACAGGAAACTGGGTTGCCAGTAGCGCACAAAGCGGAGCAATCGGTATGCGATCTGGTGCCTCGGCTCCTTGCATCTGGTACAATGTGACTAGGGCAGGATGCCCTCGTTCGCGGGAGACTATGGAAGGTCTTAAGAGCATTTTCAGCTCGCAGGTTTACCCTGTACGTTACCCCAAATGGGGCCGTGGCATGCTCTTGCTGATTGCTTGTTTGCTCGTAACCGCGCTTATTCCCTTGCTGCGCGAACTAGTAATCTCCTTTGCGTCCAGAATCTATTGGCTTAACAACGGGATGCATAAAGATGATCCGTTGGTCGACTACCTCATCGGCTGGGCTTATGCCTTCATTGTATGGTTCGGTATCTACTTCTGGCCGGTTTCCAAGGATCACAAGGGATTGCTTCAGAAGTTCTGGATACTTCGCTGCCTGGTAACGCTAGGTTTGATGCTTCTCTACGAAAATTTTTACAGCTTGGACGCATTCGAATACTTCAATGAATCCAGATATGAAACTTTTCGATGGCAAGTGAGCTTGAGCGACAACTGGAGCATACTCGCCTACTTTGCCTGGTGGGTGAATCACAATATAGTGCTGGGCGACTCTTATCACGCGATGAAGGTGATGTTTTCCCTGCTGGGAATGCTGGGTTCCTATCTACTTTACCTCGGAATCGCCAAGCATATGCGCGGAGGAACCACTTGGCTTTTCATGCTACTCCAGGCGGTTCCTTCCATGCTGTTCTGGTCTTCCATTCTTGGTAAGGACCCTGTAAATTTTTTCGCAATCTGCCTATACGGATTCGGAGTGCTTTCGCTTCTGGCGCGAAAACCCGGAGAGTCGCTTTTAGGGCAATTGCTGGCGATAGTCGCGGGAATCACCGTCGCGTTCATTGTCCGTCCCTGGACCGGCCAAATTTTGGCTTTTCCGCTGGTGATTGTAGGGCTGATGAGAATCAAAAATCTTCCAGTAAGAATTGTGGCATTGGCGTTCGTTCCCTATTTACTGCATGATCGCCTCGGCCGGATTCTGGCCAGTTATGGCGTTAATGATGCCACCGATCTCTTGGCAATGGTGAACGCCGTATCCCGTTCCTGGAGCCGCGGAGGGAGCGGGCAGGCCCCGCCCGTGTTTTCGAATCTCGGCGACTTACTTTACTTCGCTCCCCTGGGGATGTTTACCGCGCTCTTCAGACCTTTACCTGGGGAGATCTTGAACCCGTTCGGCTTGCTGGCCGGACTGGAAAATTTAACAATGCTATTCTTCGTAGTTTGGGGATTCAAGAAGACCTTCGCGAACTGGGGCCTGATCTCCCGAAGCGACAGGCTAGTGTTGCTTTGGGTTAGTTGCACTATTTTAGGCTGGAGTTTTCTCTACGCGTTTATCTCTTACCAGAATCTCGGAGCGGCATTCCGGTTTCGACTTCAGATCATGCCCATGCTGATCGTTCTTGCGATTTTTCTCAACAAGAAGCCCTTATTTCAGCACTCACTTAGACAAGACTTTCGCGGCCAACACGACGCTGATCAAGGTCGTAACAAAGCCTAAGGCCAACATCGTATTGTTGCTGATGATCGGCTCGGACTTTTCCACGTAAAGAATTTCGTTTCCAAGAAACTGGCGGTTTCTTGTGCTGGATTCACTCACCAGATCCTCCATGCTCAGGCGTTCTGGGTCTTTCTTGCGGTTATCGCGAAGCAGGATTGAATCGTGGTCCGCGTTTTCGCTTAGGCCCCCGGCAATGGACAACAATGTAACGAGGTCGCTCTTTACAGGAACATGGTAGAGCCCAGGCTTCCCAACCGCTCCAAGCACAAATACAGGAATCAACACGTCGTCTTTATCCTGACGGAAGTAAAACTCCGACACTCCGCCGTTTATTCCCATTACCTCCTGGCCAAAGCTCGCTTCGCTGTCTGATTTCGTGGCAGCCCGCGCTATCGCCCGAGGGGGTAGGAGCAAGGAAACAAGAAGAAGCCATGAAACTGCTTTGCCGAAGCTAATATTGGGATTCTGCGCCATGCCCATAATAGTAATTGGCGGATGGCGTGAGCACAAGGTGGTCGTGCCGAGGGTCCACTAGATTGAGGATGGCCAGATTTTTGGCGCCGCCATGACCGAACTCGAGCATTGTGTCGCAGGCTCGGAGCACTTCGTCGAGGCGTGTGCGGTTGAACGACGTCACAAAAATGTTCATGTGTGAACACTTTTCAATCTCTATCGCTTCTGGAACCAGAAGAATCGCGGGGGTATCGAGCACCACGAAATCATACAAGTTCGAAAGTTTATCGATCACCTCTTTAAACTGAGGGCGAGTGAAAATATCGGAAGGATTACTTCCGTTGATGCCGGCGGGAAGGATGTCTAGGTGGGGAAGCACGTTCTTCATCACGAGTTGGCCAAAAAGCTCCTGCTTTTCGACCACCTCGCCCAAGCCACCTGATTTTTCGAGTCCAAAAACTTTGGAAGTGCCCCGAGCACGGAAGTCAGTATCAATCAGGAGTGTTTTCCGTCCGGTCACTGCGATGGCGGCAGCGCAGTTTGTTGCGGAGAAGGTTTTTCCCTCGCCAGCGTTTGCTCCCATGAATGCAATTACTGCGTGGTCTAGATCCATTTTTGTCAGGTGATGGATAATTTTTGACCGAATTTTAAACAGGGCATTGATCGCCTGGTGGTCGGCCTCGAATCGAAAAACACGCACCAGCTTGTTGTTTATTCTCTGGTATAAGTTCGCGTTCCTGGCTCTCCAACGTGTTCGATAATTTGGGATTCCTCCAATGAAATTGAACCCCATTTCTGCAAGATCGTGCCGGCTTTTCACCACGGGGAAGAAAACGTCGAGAAGATAACACAGGCCGGCTGACATAATCAGGCCCATCAGAATGGCGAATAGCACTTTCTTGGTCAACGAGGTGCTGCGCAGTACTTCGGAATACTCCGCTTTTGTGATGTTGCGCATACGATTCTCGACCGCAATCCGGTTGAGCTCGATGCGGAATTTTTCCTTCATTAAATCTTGAAAGAGATTGTACTGGAGCTCGTATTTTTTCTGGAACTCGTAGGCCTCTTGCTCTATGGAAAAGCTGTTGCCCTTATAAGAGGAGTCAATTTGGGTTTTGAAAGAGCTGATTCGTGCCAGGAGTACCGTATTTTCCTGCTCCACTTCAGCGATCTTTTGAGCGAGATTGGTCTTGTAAACCATCGAGTCAAGGCCTTGGTGCTTATTGGCGCTCAGAATTGCGGAGATTTGTTCTTTCTGCTTTTCCAGTCGGAGCTTGTAGTCCGCGATCAGGCGCTGATTCTCTCCAAGCTTTGCCTTGGTTGTTTCAAGCGAATCTTCCATAAAATTCTTGGCGCCTGGGCCCGATACCGCGGAAAGTGAAACAATCCTATTTGTCCGCTTGAAATTCACGAGATCTTCTTCGATCACACGAATTTTTTCTTCGCTCTCCGCGATTTTTGAATCAAGGTAACTAACCGCGGAGTTGAGCTGTCGAATTTCGGTTCTTGAGATCCAGGCAAGGCCAGAGGTCGCGATTAGATCCGCCAAAGTACGAGAGAGCTCCTTGTCGGGAGACGATACGACTACAGAAATGCCATCGATGCCTATGGGAGAGTACTTAGTCCACGACTGAAGCGCGTCACCAAGGTAGAAGTCGTACCTGCCGGGTTCGTCTTCCCGGCTGGGAGTGGCGGACCGGCGGATAACCAAATCTTGTACCGACCGCGGCTTCTCTATGTTTCTGGCGAGCTGGTCAGCCAACCCGCTGCTCTTGAGTTCACGGGCCACGGAAAGGAAAAACTCGTACGATTGCATGTACCGAATGTATTTTTCTGTGTCGCCAACGGGATTTTCGCGCGCCTCAGAGAGGTTTATTCCCTGAAGCCTTTGCGTCATGCTCTGAAGGGCGACGTCCGAACGATCCACGAAAATCGTCGACTTCGCGTTGAACAGTGGGATGCTTTTATGTTCGATCAAGGCGCCAATCGAAAACAATACGACGGCAACCAGAATAGCTCTGTAGTGACGCAGAAAAAATCTTATCGCGTCTTTCGGTTCGAAGTGGGTGCCTCGACTCATTCTTGGCTCTGAACCCACAGGTAGTAGGCGGACTCTATCCTGAGTCATTCTTTCATTATAGCACGGTGCTCCCCGCTCAGAACTACTTTCTCCACACGGTCTCGACAACTGCTTTCCACGCGATTTCCGCGGGTGATACCATTACGGAAATGAATTTTTTCCGGAACAAGAATGTTTTGGTTACTGGTGGTGCAGGCTTTATCGGCAGCAACCTTGCGATTCGTCTGGCAAATGAGGGCGCCAAAGTTTTGGCGATTGATTCCTTTCTTCCCGAACTAGGCTCTATTGCATGAGCGCCGACCTGAAGAATTACTACTTGCCCGCACTTCGTGAAAAGGAGACTGGAGCCGTGCTTGATTTTGGCAGTGGCCACGGAAGGGTTATTTCGTTTCTGCTTTCTGAGGGCTTCCGCGATGTGCGGGGATACGAGCGAAATGAAGCCCTGCGAAGTGAAATTTCCGCTGATTTGCTGAATCGCACCACCTTCGGTAGCGACTGGGTGGCATTTTTTCGCGAATCAGGAAAAAAGTGGGACGCAGTGATTCTTAAGGATGTTCTCTATTATTTTGATGATCATGAAGCAGAAAGTTTTCTTCGCGCGCTTAGAAGTCGTCTCACTGAAACGGGAATATTAGCAGTTGAAGTTTTTAATGGTGCAACTCTCACGGGCCCCTACGTTATGTACAAAGATCGAGGAATACGTCGGATTTTTACGGAGCAATCGCTCGTGAGTTTGCTGGTTGCCGCCGGATTCTCTGTTTCCACGCCACAAGGCATGGTTCCGGCAATTCAAGGGCCTGGGTCCATCGTTTTCTACATTTTTTCACGGGTTTGGAAGTTTAAACTGCGTTTAATTTATTGGCTCGAGCGGGGTTGGGATGCTCAGAATCCGGCGATTCTGGAGAAAAAAATTTTCGTGGTTGCGCGTGCCGGAGCCCGCGATGTCTAAGAAGGTTGAACCGGTTTATTTTTGCACCCAGTGGATGACACCTGCGGAAAAGCGAGCTGTGTCCGACGTGTTGGAGACAGACTGGGTTACCACTCTGGGCCCCGCGCAGGGCGCATTTGAGCGGGATTTCTGCTCTTCACTAGGCCGGTCGATGAAGGGTGTGGCCGTAACTTCTGGAACCGCAGCTCTCGAGCTGGCTTTTCGGCTTGTCGGATTAAAGAGGGGGGATATTGTAATCTCTTCCACCTTTTCATTCATCGCAACGGTGAGTCCTGCCGTGAGGATGGGTGCGATTCCAATTTTTATCGATAGTGAGGAAGACTCCTGGAATATGGATCCTGACCTACTCGAGGATGCTCTTTCCCATCTCAAGCGAAGGGGCAAAAAGGCCAGGGCGGTGATTGTTACTCACGTGTACGGCCAAAGTGCGAATATCGGAGAAATTCTGGAGATCTGTGAGCGACATGGAGTGCAGTTGCTGGAAGACGCAGCTGAGGCTGTGGGCACATATTATCGCAAGCGGCACGTCGGTACTTTCGGGCAACTTTCCATTTTTTCCTTCAACGGGAACAAGACCATTACTTCTGGCGGTGGTGGAATGCTCTGTTCACAAAACGCAGAGCTGATCAATGAGGCCTCATACCTTGCCTTTCAGGCCAAGGAGGTAGGTTCCTGGGAGTATCGGCACCACACCCTTGGCTACAATTTTCGTCTGAGCAATGTGCTCGCAGCAATAGGACACGCCCAGGTTCTCCGCATTCCCGAGATTCTGAAACGGAAGGCGCAGATCCATGACCGTTATTCCGAATGGGCAGCGAAACGTGAGGACGTCACTTTGCTCGAAGCACCGAGAAAATTTCCGAATAAGGCTTCGCACTGGTTGAATATTCTCCGTTTGAAATCCAAAGTGGCCGCCCTGTCGCGAATGGAGCTGAAGGAGTTCCTGCTCGATCGCGGTATCCAGACGAGGCCCGTGTGGTATCCATTGCACCGGCAACCCGTATTCCACGGTTGTCAGGTTTATTCGCGAGGTATTGCGGATGCGTTTCACGAGGAAGCCATCTGTCTTCCATCCGGGATTTCTTTGAGCGAAAAAGACCTGAGTCGAGTAGTGGATTCTCTTGACGAAGCTCTGGGCGCGCCTACTTTGGTAAAGCCACCGCGTCGAAAAGGCAGCCGCTGAGATCTCCTACCTTTGGAATTTTATCATTTCCCCATAGTGGCTCTAAGCGGTAGCCCAGTTCGTCGAGCAGGTTCATCATTTCCTCCGCTGACGAGCCCGCTCGGCGAAGGTTGTTATCCCCTATCTCGATAAAAATGATCGGCTTGCGGCGCCTTAAATAGCTGAGCCCGCCTTTTAAAGCTCGGAACTCCCAGCCATTGATTGCGATCTTCAGGATATCGGGGTCTTTCAGGCCTTCTTCTTTAAGCCACGAATCGAGAAGAGTGGCGCGAGTGCCCTCCACTCCACTAGCCAGAGAAACGGAAACGCTTGCGGAGTTTCTATCCGCCTCAGCTGCGATTCCCAATTGTGCTTCCGAATCGGAAAACGCGATGCAAGTTGCTCGCGCCCAGGTGAAGCCATTGGCGCGAAGGCGCTTTTCAGTCTCTAGAACGCTTGGCCGGTGGGCATCAACGGCGATGAGGCTGCCGCTGCGACCTACGATACGGGCGAGTTGCAGTGCCACCCAGCCTTTAGCACAGCCAACATCCAGAATGCTCGCGCCAGGAGTAATCATGGAATACATCTTCTCACGCTTTTTATCCCTGAGTCGGAAGTACGCTTTCCAGTCTGGAAGATCGCTGAGGTCGAGATTTGCGAACACGCCGTCGCGCTTCACCCTGCGATAAGAGGGGGCGGGATAATCGCGATACTGCGGGGCGAGCCTTTCCATTGATTTCGGCAGCACGCCACCCCTAAGCAGACTTGCGAGAGCCCTATCAAGGCAGGTGACTCTCATGACACTGCGAACGATACTCTTTCCTTTGGCGATCTCAGGCATTTTTGCAATTCCCCCATAAGTTAATCGCCAGACGACAAGACCGAGGGCGGCGATTACGAACCCCAGCGATAAACGCGCGAGAACAGATTCGGGATTTGCCCAGGCTACTGCCGCGACGAGGGCACCGAAGAATAGGGATATCAGGCTAAGGCGTTTTAGAACAGGCAAAGGAATCAGACGCCAACCTGCCGCGATCGAAATCAGCCCGAAAAAAGCGAACGCCGAGGAAAGAAAATGCAGGAATATGATCGCCCTTACGTTTTGCAGCCCTGGAAGTAGCAACGCAAGTATGTAGGGGGAATAGTATAGTACCCAGCCAAGAACATAAGTCTTGATTCTTCCCATCGCGAGCAGCACCACGGCTAACGTGAAGAAGGAAAAGTAGAAAATATCTCCGGTCGCCTGGATTCCGATCACTGCTACGGCAGGAAGAAACGCCTTGGAATACACAAACGGGATGATAATTGGGGCGATCGCCCATGTGCCTGCGGCTACCAGGAAGGAAGAGACTACAGCGAATGAGATGTCGCTTTCTTCTCGAATGCCGAGTTCTTTGCTGCAGGAAGGGTGCACCCTGCCCCAAATGAAGTTCGTAACGACGGCACCCCCATAAGCTGACAACGCGATCGGAACCTGCAGTACTCCGTTTTCGGCGAGCCCCATTCTGGATACAAGAGTGGCGCGTACGAAGAGGAGGAGAAATCCGCCACCAACACCAGTCGCAAACATTGCGATGCCGTGCCCGGCCAGGAACATTGCCATTTCTTTATTCCATTGGGGGCGGAACCAGCTGAAATCCAGTAACCCGAGGCGCGCCAAGTCTCCGAAAAACAAAATCGCAAGAATGGCGGCCGAGGCCGGAAAAGCGAGCAAAATACCTTTCATGCCGAAGAGAAAGGTGAAGGCAATGAAGACAATCGGTTGAATCATCGAATGTAGTGCGGACACCATCGCGTAACGATCGAAGCGATCTGCAACGAAAAAGGCAGCTTCGGTAAATGCGGAAGACAGAAGAATGAACGGAACGGACGCCACTATCCAAAAAAGATCACCGCGACCGTAGCCTTCGCCGAAAAGCCACCGAGCCACATCTCCGGGGCCGGCAGCTAAAATTGCTGCCGTTATAGCTCCAGTGCCGGCGAGCATCAAAAAGAGAGCGGTACGGAATAGCTCTACGCTTCTGTGGCGGTATGGGCCCTTCGCGCCCTGGATCACGGCGGCGGTAACTGAGAGCGAAGATGCCGAGACAGCAAGTAGCTGGAACTGCGTTGCCTGTGCAAGCAGGCCCACGCCTTCAAGGCCGAACCTGGACGCGATCCATTTTGAACGCACTACGCCGGTGACAAGCCGCACGAAGGCCAGGCCACCTCCTGACAACAGGATTCGAAACGAAGATCCCATGATCCTCAATAGTAGAGGAAAAGTCGGAAGAATTCCCAGCCCGTAGAAACAAGAAGAGGATACGGCACCGTGTTCGACGTAGTCACTGGCTAGGAACTATACTGTCATGATGAAAAAGGTGGCAAATCTCTGGATTGATTACATTCCGAAAAGCTATACGGAATGCCATCCCATTTTTAATCGCGATCGGATATTCGAATCATTCAATGTGTCCAATTCGCTCCTCGACAACGGCGAAAAACCGGATGCGGTCACGTTTTACCGGAAGAAGGGTACTCTCGAGGGAGTTATCGCTCCCTCCTTGCTCCGTCGGTTGAGAAGCAGGTTATTTCGCTTTTGGGACGACCGGCGTTTCCACTCCTATATCTTGAAAACACTGGATGAGCAAAAGGCCGACCTAGTCTTTATCCACTTCGGAACGACCGCGGCGCAACTGATTCCAGTATTGGAGAAAGTAGAGATTCCTACTGTCGCTATCTTTTACGGATCTGATGCAAGCTCTGCCCTGAGAAGTAAGAAATGGATCGCAGCCTACGGGAAAATGTTTCCGTTGTTAAGTCATGTGATTGTTCTTTGTGAGCCTGTCAAAGAAAGGCTGGCGGCCGTAGGCTGCCCGAGGGAGAAAATTCTGGTCTGGAATCTTCCCGCTGGAATCGAGAAGTTTCCCTACCAGGAGCGCCCACCGCGAGAAACGGTGCGTTTCGTGATGTGCGCCCGCTTTATCGAAAAAAAAGGACAGTTCCTGGTTCTCGAGGCCTATCGCAGGCTTCTGGCATCCGGACGCAAAGCCGAGCTCACCCTAATTGGCTATGGCTCAGGTAAACTAAAGATAGAAGAGCAAGCCAGGCAGCTCGGAGTTTTTGAAAAGGTGCGGATTCTAGATACCGAAGCCCGGGGCGATTTCAATAAGTTCTATAATGAGCAGCTTCGCAGTATGGACGTATTCGTGCTTCCTTCTCTTACTGCGGCGAATGGAGACGATGAGGGGGGCCCCGCGCTCACGCTAGTTTGCGCCCAAGCTGCGGGGCTGCCGGTGATCTGTACCCCTTTTCCGGGGTCGGAAATCACAGTGCGAGACGGCGAAACCGGTCTGCTGTGCAAAGAAAACGACGTCGAAACCCTGCATGAGAAAATGGAATTCCTCATGGACAATCAACAAGAATGGAATCGCCTTGGAAAGAACGCGTCGGATTTCGTACAGGACAGATTTTCTGAAAAGACCCAGGTGGCAAAAATCGCCGAGCTTTTTAACACCCTGATGGAACGATAGATGCCAAGAATCAGAGTTGGAGATAAAAAAGTACTCAAAGTTAGGATCACCGACAAAATGGTGCGCGACTTCGCCGAGCTTAGTGGGGACAAGAACCCCATTCATCTTGACGATGAGTTCGCGGCCAAGAGCAGGTTCGGCCGCAGAATCGCGCATGGAATGCTTTCCGCTGCAATGATATCACGTGCACTCGCGGTTGATCTGCCTGGCCCGGGCTCCATTTACCTGTCCCAGAGCATGAAGTTCACTGCGCCTGTTTATATTGATGAGGAAATTGAGATCACCCTGACCGTGACCGCGCTGCGAGAAGACAAACCCTTCGCCACCATCGAAACAATTTGTCGCAAAGCTGCCACTGGAGAAACGGTTCTCGAGGGCGAAGCGAAGGTGCTCGCGCCGTCTTAAGTCGCATTCAGTCCTGGTAGCCGGCCTGCCAGTCAAAGTTCGAAGACTCTCTCCATTCAGGCTTCGCCGTGCCAAGCTGATGCAGAATCAGTGGCACCCGGTGGCTGAAAGGCCCTCTGGAAAAGGGATTCTTGATCATCCTGGCCTTTTTGAATGCCCTGCGAAGTATTTTTTCGGTTGGCTCCCAAGCGTAGAGCCATTTTCCTGGATGCTGCGAGGCTAGTTCGGAAATTAACTGAAGCGCGATGTCCTCCCGTTTTCCGGGTTCGCGAGAATCGAATAGACAAATCAGCCGTCGGGAATTTCCCATGTCGCGAGAAATCAGGAATCCTTCAAGTCCCTCACTATTCGTCAAGCAAAGGGTATCAAAGCGGAAGAGTGGGTTCCTGAAAAAATGCCAGTCGAGGTAGGCATGACTCAGCTTCCTTCTAATGATCCCGATCATCGGTTTGCGCGCCTTGAAATAATTTTCCCAATCGGTGACCGAGGTGGCGGCACTAACAACTGAGCCGTCCCTGGTCCCCGATTTCCGGATCACCTTTGCATGCTGGAATAGAAGCGGGAAATCATGTGGATGCTCCCACCCCATTTTTACAAAGCCGGGAAGAGCGCGGTGACCTGGGATTCCGAATAGGTTGAGCACTCGTTCCTTCTCGAGCACAAAATCGAAAGTCGCTTTCGCTGTGAGATTAAACAACCCCATCCGCTGGAAGTCCGGGTGAGTCATAGTGTCCATCGACTGATAGGCTTTGAGTTCTATTCCGTCTTTTTCAAACATCTCCGGAAGCAGGCCATAAAAGGCACAAAGTTTGCCATTTTTTACCGCACAACTGGCCGCCACTGGCCCGGCAGGATTTTCCCGGTATCGCCAATGAAAATAACGCTCGTTCACTTGCAGACCGAAACAGGACTTATACATCGCCGGCATCTCGGTAAGGTCGGATTCGACGTAGGGCCTGATTTCAATGCCAGAGGGTGGATTTTTCATTCAGATTCCTGCGACTTCTTTTATAGCCATTCTGTTCAGAAGAACATTGAGATCAGCTTCCGACTGCATATGTAGCGAAACTCTGGGAATCAGAGTTTCCGGTAATTCGAGTTTGTTCCGAGGCACGTAACTCGGCAGTGCCGAAAAAAGGCGACTGTGACCCGCCTCCTGGCATACGCGTATCGCTGCCTCACTGATATGCCTGGGCTTGCCAAAGGGGAAAGCGAAGTTAGTAACTGCAGATCCCAGTAGATTCTCCAGATAGCGTTTGTTTTCTGCAATCTCCTGCTTGAGACTTTCCGCGCCTAAGCTGCCAAGTGGTTGATGGGTAAGCCCGTGACTGCCGATTCCGACTCCATTCTTGTGCAGCTCTTTCAGCTCGCTCTCGTTCAGATAAAAGCGGGTGCGGGAGAAGTCGAGGGGCTCGTATTCCGAGCCATAGTCAAGCCTCTGTTCCGCCACGGCCTTTCCATTGCAGAAAATTGAAAATGGGATCAAACGCGCAGAGAGGATTGAAGCGGCTCTTGTTTTTACCGTTAGGAATCCGTCATCGAAAGTGAGAGCTGCCAGGGGTTCGGGCGATTCAGAGCGCAAAAGCTCCGGAAGGGAAACGAACTGGAATTTTTCTTGTAGAAATGACAACTGGCGTTCGAATAGTTCCGGAGGCGTGGAATTTCCTTTCGAGTAGGTTGCGTCACTTGGGGAAGATATGTCGTGAGAAACAAGAATCAGCCTGGCTGAGCTGGGAACATAGCTGTGGGTATCGAATAGCTTCCTGAAAAGGCTTTTCATGGAGCAATGGCTCGGATGCAGTAAAACTGCGCGTACGGTTTCAGAGCGGGTTTAGCTTTCAGTGTTTTTTCAATTCTTCCCTGCAGAGACTTGGGAAGCAAAACCTTGGCAAACTTAGGGAGAAAGCAGAGTGGTTCGATTTCCACCTCGCAGAAACCAGCATTGCGCACCAGACGCTCCCATTGACTGATTCGGTAGTAGCGCAGTTCAGCTGGCCAGGAGCTGTGATGTCCGTGTGGCTCGGGAAAAGGAAAGTGTGGGTAATAGCGAAAAAAAGTAGCGGCGCCGGTTACCTTGGCCGCCTGCGATTCTCCTGACGCGGCCCGAGGGTTGCCGCCGCTTGAGTCTGAGGGGGAAAATTTCGCCTTCAGGCGTGCTCCAATCCGCTGAAACAGCTCGGTGTAGAATCCAAATGGAAAAAAGAAGGCCCATGCTGCGCCCGGAACCGTGAATAGGGCTTCACCTCCACTGCGGAGAACCCGCCTGGTTTCCTTGAGCGCCGCGTGACGGTCCGGAATATGTTCGAGGCAGTAGATTCCATAGACAAGATCAAAGCTCTGGTCAGGCAATGGAATTTTTTCTGCGGAGCAGCCAAGCACTTCCGCGTTCGAGAGCTTCATCTCGGCGAAAAAAGCTCTGGCCTGTTCAAGGCCGATTGAGTGCGCTTGGGAGTCGATCTGGGCTAAATCAGAGGCTACTATTTTTCCTACAAGTGGACTGAAGTAGGTGGCAGCAAGCCCGTTTCCGCATCCAATCTCGAGTGCGCTATTCACACGGTTCCGTGGCCAGTACAGGAGAATTTCTTCGAGTTCTGGCAAGCGATGCTTGAAATGGCCTGACCAGGTTTCCAATGAAGGATTACGCGCGAGAGTCGACTCAATCGCTTCCCTCCACGACGCAGCTACCTGCATTTTCCCTCCTTGTGTGGCAATCTTCGCCATCTTAACATATCAGAATATGCGACAGAAAGTTCTCATCACAGGCGGTACTGGTTTCCTCGGAAGAGGGCTTGCACTGGCGCTTAAAAACACTCACGACGTAGTGCTGACCGGGCGAAATAATAAGCAGAATTTCGCGGCACAAAGCCAGACCGGCTGCCCTGTGCTGCCCATGGATGTGGTGAACATCGAGTCGGTTCGCGACGCTGTGGTGGAAACCAGGCCCGATATCATCATCCATGCGGCGGCGACGAAGTTCGTGGATCTATCTGAAAAGCAGCCAATGGAGTGCGTCGACGTGAACGTAGTCGGCTCGCAGAACGTGCTCCGCGTCGCGCTTGACCGAGGAGTGAAGTCACTCGTAGGAATTTCTACCGATAAGGCCTCTCCGCCGGTGCGAAACGTTTACGGTATGTCGAAGGCGATCATGGAGCGCATGTTTTGCTCGATGAATGGAAAAACTCCAACGAAGGTGGCGTGTGTTCGTTACGGAAATGTTGCGTGGAGCACGGGCTCTGTGCTCCCCATTTGGCGCGAAATGCACGACAAGACCAAAAGAATCGGAACCACTGGCCCCGATATGAGCAGATTCTTCTTCACGATCGACGATGCTGTGAGCCTGGTTCTCAACAGCATGACCCGGATCGAAGAAGTTCAGGGAAAAGTTCTTTCGCGCGAGATGAAGTGCGCGAAAGTGCGCGATATTCTCGACTGCTGGATTAAATCCAAAGGCGGCTCCTGGGAACAGATCGAAGGGCGCCCCGGTGAGAGACTTTATGAAGCACTGATCGGTGAGCCGGAAGTTCCCTATACCGAAAGCCTCGACATCAGCGGTGTGAAGCATTTTCTCGTGGCCTTCAATCAGAAGGCGAAGAATCCGATCGCTGGAATGGTCACTTCCGATAATTCCGCGAGGCTTACCAGCGACGAGATTCTCAATTTGCTGGAGCGCGAGCCGGAGGCCTGATGGGCAGGATTACGCACGCGATTATTCTAGCCGCCGGCCGCGGACAACGCATGGGCCCCCTTTCTGATGTTGTTCCCAAGCCGATGGCCCCATTCCAGGGAAGCACACTTATCGCTCAGGGAATGCGTGCCGTGCGGAAGTACGTCGCGAACGTTCATATTACCGTTGGCTACAAGAAGGCGATGCTTGCCGAGCACGTGATCCAGGAAGGCGCGGCTACCGTTATCAATACGGAAGGTCAACAGAACTCGTGGTGGATTTTTAATTCGCTCGCTAAGCACATCGATGAGCCGATTTTCGTGCTCACGTGCGACAACGTGACCGAACTCGATTTTGCGCTCCTGGAGAGCAATTATTTTAATCTCAAAGAGCCCGCCTGCATGGTGGTGCCAGTGCAACCGGTCGTGGGCCTTGAGGGAGATTTTATTTTCCATGATAAAGAGCAGTTTGTGCTCGAGCTGAACCGCAGCAAGCCGGCGCCTACCTATTGCTCGGGAATTCAGGTTTTGAACCCCGCCAAGATAAACAGGCTCGTCAAAGATACTGGCGATTTTTATGGCGTATGGAACGGCTTGATCGCGAAGCGCCAGCTAATGGTCTCGGAAGTCTATCCAAAAAAATGGATCAGCATCGATACTTTTGAGCAGCTGGTCAAAGCTACCGGATCTTAACGTGGAGCTTTCGGTAAGCGTAATTATTCCCAATCATAACTACGGGCGTTACGTTGGAGCCGCCATTGAGAGCGCGCTTGCTCAAACCTATCCGCCGCTGGAAGTGATCGTAGTCGACAACGGTTCCACAGACGACTCCCGGGCCGTGCTCGAGAAATTTGATCATCCGAAGTTACGGGTCGTCTTTCAGGAGAATAAGGGACAATCGGGTGCTCGCAATGTTGCGTTGGCTCTTGCGAGGGGAGACTTGATTGGTTTCCTCGATGCCGATGACGTGTGGCTTCCGGAGAAACTTTCGAAACAGGTTGCTCTATTCTCCGACCCTGAAGTTGTTCTGGTCTATTGCGGCCTGAAAAAAGTAGATGCGCGCCTGCAGCCTCTCCCTGAACCGCTGGTTATGCCGAAGCATAGAGGGCATTCGCTCGACAAGTTCGCTCTAGAGGCTGGTGCGGTGGTATGCGGCGGTGAAAGCACAGCCTTGCTTCGCTCGGATATCGTAAGAGCCTCGGGACTTTTCGATTCGGCCCTTTCAATTGGAGCTGGCTGGGATTTCTGGCGGCGAATGGCCTCACGCGGAAAGATAGACTTCTGTGGAGAGGTTCTTGGGTTGTACAGGCAGCATGGAAGTAACCTCAGCCGCCGACTGGATACCTACGCGAGCGATACTGAGCTTAAATTGGAGAAAATGTTCGAAGATCCAGCGAGCCAAGCGGTCTGGAAATGGAAGCGAAAGTCTCTCGGAGTGCATCGGATGGCTCTCGCCGGGGCCTACATTCAGGCCTACGATCCTTTGCGCGCGATTTTCTGGGGCGTAAAGGCAGTGTTTACCGATCCCACTTCTTTTTCTCGCGTGTTTGGTTGGCCGCTTAGGTTTTTTCGTCGGAGGCTCATGTGAGGCCGGTACTGCTGCTCGAGATCAACGAGGTTCCGTTAAGGATCTGGAAAAAGTATGGAGCTGACTCTCGTTATCCCTCCATCGCGCGCATCTTGAAGGAAGGAAGCATTACCCAAACCGTTCTTGCCGATGAGGGGGAGCTTTCTCCCTGGTGCACCTGGCCTACTTTTCATCGCGGTCTCCTCAAGAAAGAGCATGGCATTTACAATCTAGGGCAAGACCCCTCCACTTTCCGCGGCACGCCGATCTGGGAGGAATTTCGGGCAAAAGGATTGCCGGTGGGCATTTTCGGCTCGCTGCAGAGCTGGCCTCCTAAGGACTCGGGCGAAGGAGGATTTCATGTTCCAGATACTTTCGCCACCGATGCCCGTTGCTTTCCGGCTCACATCGAACCTGTGCAGGCGTTCAATCTTTCTCAGGTAAGGTCTAATGCACGAGTGATGAGTGAAAAAGTCGTCGAGCGGCCTCCCGCGATTGGTCTCTTAATCGCGATGCTGCGTTCGGGTGTTCGCTTCGGAACTTTATGCAGAATCGCGCTTCAGCTGGTTAGTGAGAAATTTGTGCCGTCACTTCGGGAAAGGCGAGTCACGTTTCAAGCTCTTTTGTTCTGGGACATTTTTCGGGCGCATTTCGATCCCCGGCAACCTCCTGCCTTTACGACTTTTTTCACCAATCACATAGCGAGCGTGCAGCATCGTTTCTGGAATCACATTTTTCCCGGAGATTTTCCGGTAAGTCGCCGGCCTAAGGCGGGAGAGCACGCTGCAACCATGGACTTCGCGATGAGCGCCCTGGAGGAGATCATTTCTGAGGCCCTTTCCTGGCGAGATCAGAATCCCCAGCTGCTCTTGCTTGTGGCGAACAGCATGGGCCAGGCCGCCGTGATCCGGGAGTCGCACGAGGGCTTTGAGCTCCTGCTTCGCAGCCCGCTTCGCCTGCTCGGGCTGTTTGGAATCGGAGAAAATGTCAGGCAGAACCTCGCGATGATGCCGCAGGTTGCGCTCGAATTTTCCGATGTCGAAACCGCCCAGAAAGTGAAGCTGGCTCTGGGATCCGTAACTACTGTTGGCGGCAAATCGCTTTTAAGCGGGGATCTGCGCGGAGCCACTTTGAGCATTACCGCCACAACGCCAAGAGCGAATGAAATTTCTTCCGGGGAAATTCTAGTTGGCGGCAAGCGAACCAAATTGGAAGAGGCTGGATTTTTTCGCGCCGAAGTAGAGGCGGGAACAGCCTATCACGTTCCAGAAGGACTGCTGCTTGCTCACGGATTGAGCTCAGACACTGCTGTTCCCGAGTCCTTGCCGACCCATCAGGTCAAAGCGCTGATTCTGTCCTGGGCCGGTCTTTAAGTTTCGCCGGTGATAAGCTCGCGCCAGCGCTTGCTCCAGTCGTCGGTTCGTTTTCGCCAGGCGAGAGCTGCGAGCAGCGCCGAATAAACAACGGCAGTCAGAAGGCGAAACGGTAAATCGGCATCTGCCCGGAGCAACAGGGCCTGAAGCACCAGGAAGCTTAGTCCGACCAGGAAAGCGTATTTCACGAAGCGGAACTCCGAGCCCGCTTTTTGCAACACGTTTTTCATGGCAGGCCAGAAGAAAATCAAGAGGGTGAGCGCTGAAGCTGTGAAGTAGGCCGAAGCCAGGGAGCGCAAGGCAAGTTTCTGAATCAGGATAAAGTAAGCACCCGAGGCCATTTCGATTCCGCTGAATACCAACCAAAGCGCGGTATAAAGGCGAACTCGGTTTTGCGCCAGAATCTGTACGGAAAGCACGGTGAGCAAAAAGTAAAAAAAGTCCCCGACAAACTGAATGGGAAAAGTATTTATCGAGTGACGGAATTCCCGAGTGTAAACCAGACCAACTGTTAGTCCGGGAAAAGTCATGATCCAGAGTGTGAGCAATGGCTGAAGCAAAATCACGAAGGTGAAAGACGCCGCGAGTATCTTGGCGGCCCGATCGACCATCGCTGCCTCACTGAGTCGTACATGATAGACGTTCCAGATCACGTGGGTAAGAAGGGGCGCGTAATAGCCTGAGATCACGATGGGAACCTGAATTAGACCAGCGTAGTCAGCACCAAGATTCTTTAAAACAATTGCGCGCAGCCAGACGGCCGTGCCGTAGAAGGCGATCCCGGAAACCACGAGCGCGAGGGAAACTTTCAGTATTGGTCGCAGGTGCGACCATTTCCAACCTTTCGGCACGAGCGCGATTTTTCCGCTGTGCTTGAAGAGGAAAAAGGCCAATAGCAGGCAGTTTATCCCGGAAAATGCCACCAATTGAATCGCAAGAGCCCAGCCACCGGCGTGGGTAAGCAGGAACCACAAAACGAACGGACTGATGATTGATGTCGCGCATATTGCTTTGACGTAGTCCCCGTAACGTTCGCTGGCGATCAGCCGGGGTTCAAAATAGATCTGGGCCAGGGCGAGCAAAGGCACAGACCACAGCACGAATCCAGTGAAGCCCGGAGCAACTGAGCCGGAAAAAGTTTGTCCTTCGATCCATGAAAGAAAGGGGGTCAGGATTGCGAGCAAAGAAAGTACGGCTGCAAGTACCGTGAAGAATACCGTGCCATGAACTTGCTCGCGATACTCCTCGCTATGTCGTCCTTTCAGGTAACGAACTCTCTGTATGTATCCGGTTGCCAGCGAAAGGGAACCCACGGAAAGAATCAGGGACTGAAGACTCTGCGCTTGTGCGAATACACCAATACCCGCGGGACCCAGGTACAGCGCGATGAGCTTTGTCCGAAAAATTCCGGTAATCAGGCGAACCGCCTGCAGTATCGCTGTCTGGAGAAAAACCCCGCCTACTCTCATTGACTGCTATTGTCGCCGTTCCGCTTTCGGGCCGCGAGAGGTTTTTTTCTCCGGTTTTTTCAAAGGTTGCGAGAGAGTGGATTTTAACGTCTTACCGGTTCTCACGGATTCTTTTTTGGCCATTTCCAGCATCGCCTGGGCGTTTGCCAGGGCAGCTTTACTGTTTCCGAGACCCCCGAGCATGCGCGCGATCTCGAGCTCGCGCTCGTCGTCGCCGAGATTCACTACTTTGCACACGGTGCGTTCAGCCTGTGATTTTTTCTCCACATGCTTATCCACGCGGAAATGGGTTTCCCCGAATGCCGCCACTTGAGGCAAGTGGGTAATGCAAATTACCTGGTTATGGAAGGCAACTTTACGCAATTTCGCGCCCACGGCAACGGCGGTGGCACCACCGATACCGGTGTCTACTTCGTCGAAAAGGTAAACTCCTACGTTGCCGCGGCTTGACACTACGTTGTGCATGGCAAGCATGATCCGTGAAAGTTCACCACCAGAAGCAACCTTGTTCATTGGGCCCATGGGCTCTCCGGGGTTGGCCGCAACCTCGAACCGAATTGAGTCGATGCCGGAAATATTGGGTTCTTCCAGTTCCAGCAGCGAAACTTGGAAGCGTGCGCGGTCCATATGCAGATCGCCCAATTCCTTAACCACGGCCGTAGAGAATTCTTTGGCTTTGCGTTTGCGGGCTTGGGATAGCTTGTGCGCCACTTTCATCAGCGAGCCCATGGCGAGCTCTACGGCTTCGCGGGCTTCATTGAGTGAAGAATCGTGATTCTCGATTAGAGAAAGCTCCTTTTGAAAGCCGGCGAAATTTTCGGTGACGTTTTCCAGAGCCGGCCCGTACTTTCGCTTGAGCTTGGTGAGAAGCGCGTGCCGGGCGTTCAGTTCTTCAAGACGCCCTTCGTCGCGGGCCAGGCCCTGCGCATATGACCGGAGAAAATAGCCCAGCTCATCGGCGTGAAGCTTAAGGGCGCTCAAGTGTTCGATTGCCTGGTTCAGTTTGGGGTCGGAGCCTGCCATCGCTTTCGCTTTGTTCAGGAGCGCGCCCACGCTGTCTAGCATTGGTGGCGCCTCTGACTCATTCCCACCGAATACGACGCCTTCTGCTTCCGCGGCAAAGGCAAAGAGATTTTCAGCGTTGCCCAGAACCTTGAGCTCAGACTCGATTTCCTGATCTTCCGTCGTCGAAGAAAGCGCGGCGTCTTCGAGCTCCTGAATCTGAAATCGGAGAAAATCAATCCGCTGGGCACGTTGTACAGAATCGGTATTCAAGGCATCGAGGGCGAGGCGCTTTTCTTTCCAGGAAAGATAGCTCGCACGAACTTCGTGACGTTCATTCTCAATGCCGCCGAATCGGTCAATCCAGAGAAGCTGCTCCCCGGTGCGACTCAGTAGCTGCTGGTCGTGTTGAGAGCAGAGGTCCACCAGAGAAGCCGTCACGGCCTGAAGGGCGGCCATGTTCGCCATGTTTCCGTTTACGTAGATACGATTCTTACCGGACCGGTGCACGATGCGGCGAATGATAAGGTCGCCCTCCTCCGCGCTCAAGCCCTGAGACTCAAGAGCCACGTGCACTTCGGAATCATCTTCGATCTCGAAGAGCGCTTCCACGGAAGCTTCTTCGGCGCCCGAGCGGATCAGGTCGGAGGATGCCCTGCCGCCAAGAATCAAGGCCAGAGCATCCATCAGGATGGATTTTCCCGCGCCGGTTTCTCCCGAAATAATGTTGAGTCCCTTGCCAAACTCGATCGCCACTTCATCGATGATGGCGAAGTTCTGGATTCTCAGCCGCTTGAGCATCGCTGTTCCCCTTTCGGTGCCGGGGGAACTACTCTCCCCTGGCGCCGAGATAAAGCTTCGTGCGCAGGAGCTCGAAGTAGTCGCGTTTAGGCGACTGCACTACCTGCACGGAATGCCTCTTATACTTGGTGATGGAGATTTTATCTCCCTTCTCCAAGGCATAACCGAATTGACCGTCCAAGGTCAGCATGATGTCGCCGTCCTTTTCCATCAATTCTACCTCAACGAGCGCTTCTTCCGGAATGACTAGGGGCCGCACATTCAGACTATGGGGACAAATCGCTGTAATTACAGTGGCTCCCACTTTTGGGTGAACGATGGGGCCACCGGCCGCAAGTGAATAGGCGGTTGAACCGGTCGGGGTTGACGCGATCAGCCCATCTGCTTTCAGAGTGGCCACTAGAACGCCGTTGAGCTTCAGCTGAATATCAATCACACGGGCAATCGCACTTTTGGTAATGACGACATCGTTGAGCACGGGAAGGCAAAAGAGCTCTTTCCCGTCGCGCTTTACGCGAGCTTCCAGCATGGAGCGTTCTTGCACGGAGAATTTTCCCTGCAGCACGGTCTCGAGAGTTTCGTAGACTTCCTCGACTTTCACTTCGGTGAGAAAACCCAGGCGGCCCAGATTCACGCCAAGGATAGGCACTGATTTCCAGATCATCTGCCGCGCGATGGAAAGGAAGGTGCCGTCACCGCCGAACACGATCACCATGTCACAGGTGGTTGGGAGCTGTTCTTTTGGCACGTTTTTAGCCTTGGGGCGCTTGGCCAGGAAGCCTTTGCTCTCGTCAGCGACGATCACCTTGCATTTGCGCTTTTCGAGCCAATCGGCCACTTCAAGTGCCAGCTTAGTGGCTTTGGGAACGCTATGCTTGATTACGAACCCGAAAGTCTTGGGCTTGAAGATAACCATTCGTTGAACTTTACCCTGCCGGAGCACTCTTTAACAGCGGGTTTTCAGATCCTGATGGGCAGGGCGTTGAGTCCTTGGGCAAGTGGAGTGAGAAAACGCTGAAGCTTCCTGGAAGATCTTCCTGATTGGGGATTCGCACCTCCCTGAATTTCTCGAGGAACGGGAATCGCTGCCTCTCGCTTTCGGGATTCCAGAGGATAAAGTGGTCAATCGAAAGAGTCTTCAGATCCTCTTCCGTATCCGCGGCTGTTTCCGCCGGGCGGGGAACTCCATAATAGTGACCGTCGAGATGGAACGCGAAATACATACTTTCGAAGTAATTGTCGCTAGAAGCTATTCTTCCGCCAATGCCACAGGCGCCGAGAGTCTGGGCGGAAAGATAGTAAGACTTATGCGAATTTCGCCGCTTCGCAATCTCCTTAGCCGGGTACGCCACGAAGGCTCCGAACACAAAAGCGCAAACGACGGTCTTTCTCGCGGCTCCGAATCCAGGCAGCTGAAAAAGCCTGGTCATGAGCACTCCGCTCATCAGCAGAAGCAGGATCCAGTTTATCCAGAGATAACGGTCTTCAAGGAGGAGGAAAATATATCCGGAAGGAAAAATGAGAACCGTCAGCAGCGGGTAGAGCAACGTTTTGTCTCTAACCGTTTCCCGCCAGAAGCGAAGGCACAAAACAATTGCCGCCATCAGCGTCGGAATCAAAAAAACGGAAAAAATTTGGTAGTAAATCAGCACCGAGTAGACGTTTTTGAAAACAAGTTTGAGCAAATGCAGAGCATTTCGTGCGCTCGAAAAAGGACTCCACGAATGAAATTCTTCGGTTTCAAGAATCGGGGCTTCCCAGGCGGAGAGGCCTCCTGGGCCAGGCGGAAGAAAGCCCAGCGTGAGCAGCGGCAAGCGAGCCATTCCGGAAATCAGCTCCGTTGAATTTTTCAGCCGTACGTCGGGATTGAGCGAATTCAAGGTGAAAGCGGCAGAATCCCCCAGGGTCAGCCGGTGGGTTTTTGTGGCCACGGTTCCGATCCATGCGCCGCAGATAATCGCCCATATGCCGGCACCCAATGCAAAATTTCTCAGTAAGGAACGTTTAGTTTCCGCCGCAGGATCGGCCAAAAAATGTAGAATGTGGAACAGGGTGAAGTGGAGCAGGAAGAACGGGAGCGCATAGCTCTTGGTTAGAAAAGCTAGGCCTCCGAAAAAGCCCGCGCTGGCGGCCGACCACCTGGAATGCGGGTACTCCTCTCCAAAGAGGCTGGCGAAGTAACAGAGAAGCAGGCAAACGAGCAAGGCATCAGTCGGAATTGGCTTCATGAACCATAGTGCCACCGAAGCGCATAGTAGGATGGGAAGCTGAAGGCCCACCCTGATTCGAAGTCGTCGCGAGAGTACGGAAAGAGCTGCGATAGAAATAGCGCCGGCGATCTGAGCTAGTAACCCGCTGGCCCGGAACGGCTCGAAGCCCAGCTTGATCAGGCCCCCAATGCACATCGAACTTAAAGGACCCCAATATGAGCTCACCGCCTCCATGATCTGGCCGCGGGCGTAGAGCTTTCCGAGCGAGATATAGGACGTAGTATCCGGATTGATAGTGTAGGAGCCGAATTGAAAGCGGCTTAACAAAGCGGATCCGGCGCAGTAGAAAAACAGGGCCACGATGAAGCTTAAGCGGGCCGGGTACTTAGTAACGAATGCCCGGAAACTGCGGCACGCTTCTTCGGTTCTGGCGATGATCTTTTGCCTTTTGCCAAGCACAGGTTCTTCTACCAGGATCGTGAAAATGACACCGACCATGAAGGTGAACGCGGCGTAAAGCGCAGCTCGAATCGGTACCGAGGGAATCGACTCGATGAAAAGCACCGCAAAGAGCGGATGCCAAAGGTACCAATTGTAACTGTAGTAGCCTAGGTAGCGGAAAGGGGCGAGGCGAGCGAGCCTCAGGTCGAGCAGCGAAAACACGATGGCGGTAAAAAACACCGGCACGAGGGCATATATGAGCACCTGGTTGAAGAATGCATTTTCGCCCCATTTGAACATCGCCATCGCCGCTAGTAGGCCGAGAATACAGGAACCCAGAAGCAACGATCTCGGCTTCCCCGAGATCCGCATTCCGTAGTGGTAATATCCGAGCCACAACAGGCAGCCCCAGGCAAGGGCATCGAGCCGGTTGTGGGTCGCGCTATACGTTTCGAAATGAATTTTCCAGCCAAGCAGCCGGCCCGCATTACCGGCCAGCACCGCGAAAAGAAAAAGACAAACCAGGTGCGCCGGTTTTCTCCAGCCGATTTTCTGCATCAGCAGTATCGCGGCCGGAAGCAGAATGTAGAAATGCTCTTCCACGCAGAGCGACCAGATATGGTCGAAGCTAGGGTGTGACCCGCCCCGGTAGTTTCGGTAAAAGAACAAATACCTCGGTAGCTCGCCCAGCGGTATGAGCTCCCCTGGATGCGAACGGCCGTAGAGCAGCACCGCCACTCCCATGCCGAAAAAAAGAAAGAAATAATACGATGGCCAGATTTTGAGCCCTCGCGACAGGATAAATCGCCCGGGAGCGATCGGCTCATTGGCGAGCACCTGTTTGATGAGCATTCCGCCAACCAGAAAACCCGAAATTACGAAGAAGAGATCCACCCCGAGAAATCCCATGCGAAATGACTCCGCATGAAAAAGCACTACGGCCAGAATAGCCATTCCGCGCAATACATCGATTGCGGAATTGCGGTCATCTTTTCTCAGGGACCCGACACTTTTGAGTGGCCAAAGCACTGGGGGCACGAGCGACTAGAGCGCCACGATCACTTCAATCTCAACCTTCGCATTCCGAGGCAAGTGAGAAACTTCCACGGTCGAGCGGGCGGGGGGATCCTTGCGGAAGTAGCCGCCATAGATCTGATTCACGGTAGTGAAATCGGCAATGTCTTTAAGAAAGATCGTGGTCTTCACGACGTTCTCAAAGTTGGCGCCGATTTCTTTCAGCAGGCCCTCGATATTGACCATGCATTGTTTGGTTTCTTTTTCCACTCCACCGGTCACGAGTTGGCCGGTCGCCGGATCAAGCGCGATAGCGCCGGAAAAGTAAATGGTGCGCGCGCCGGCTTCGACGGAAACCGCTTGTGAGTAGGGGCCGATCGCGGCGGGAGCGCTTTTGCTGGTGATTACTTTTTTCATTGGTCCTGCTCCTTAATTGTTGTTGGCCGGAGAGATTCCGCTGGCCTGGCGCTGGTTCTGGATATTGATCGCGGTGAAAGTGGCGATGTTTACTACGTCTTGCACGTCGGCCCCGGTCGGGATCACGTTCACGGGCTTATTCATCCCAATCAAGATCGGTCCGATCGCTTCGGCGCCGCCCAGCTTCTGGAGCAGCTTATAAGCGATATTTGCCGACGAAAGATTCGGGAAGATCAGCACATTCGCGTCACCCTGGATCTGCGAGAACGGGAAGAAGTCTGCCGCGATCTTCTCATCCACGGCTGGTTCCACCTGCATTTCACCGTCGATGATCAAGTCGGGGCGCTTGCGTTTCGCGATCGCTACGGCCTCTTTCATCATCAGGCTTGAGGCGGTTGGAGCAGAGCCGAAGTTGGAATAAGAAAGCATCGCCACTCTAGGCTCGGTTTGCAGGTATTGCTGAGCCATGTTCGCGGTCTCGATCGCGATGGAGGCGATCTCGTCCGCGTTCATTCCCGTATTCACGGTAGTGTCGGCGAAGAACATAATCCTGCTCTTGAGGATCATCATGTAAATACCCGCCACGCGCTGACCCGGCTTGGTGCCGATGGTGTGGAGCATAGGCCGAATCGTATCCGGATAGCTTTGGGTAAGGCCGTTGAGCATCCCGTCGGCATCGCCCACTTCCACCATCATCGAAGAGAAGTAGTTACGGTTGCGCATCACGCGCTCTGCGCGAGCGGGTGTCATCCCTTTGCGTTGACGTTTCTGTAGAAGCGTTTTCGCGTAGGCGGCGGAACGAGGAGAGAATGGTGGGTCTTCGATCTGGGCGTTAACGAGGCAGTCGAGCTTGAGCTTAGAAATCTTCTCGCGGATTACCTTTGGATCGCCCAGAAGAATCGGCTCGGCGATTTTTTCTTCCATAACGATCTGCGCAGCCTTGAGGATCGTTTCGTTCTCGCCTTCGGCAAATACGATCTTCGGCACGAATTTTTTCTCTTCCACGGCGCGCTTCACGGTATTGCGCAGGGTGCGCATTACGACGTAGCGGTTGCCCATGAGGAGCTCGAGCTTCTCTTTGTACTCGTTGATGTCTTTGATGGGAAATCTGGCTACGCCGGTGTCAGAAGCCGCTTTGGCAACCGCCGGAGCTACCCAGAGGAGCACGCGAGGGTCAAAGGGCTTTGGTATGAGGTATTCGCGGCCGAAGGTGAACTTGGTTCCGCCGTAAGCAGCGGAAACCATCTGGGGAACGGGTTCTTTGGCGAGAGCGGCGAGGGCTTTTGCGGCCGCCACTTTCATCTCTTCGTTGATTGCCCGTGCCCGCACGTCGAGGGCGCCACGGAACATGAAGGGAAAGCAGAGCACGTTGTTCACCTGGTTGGCGTAGTCGCTGCGGCCCGTGGCGATGATGGCATCAGAGCGAACTTTCAGGATGTCTTCCGGCAGGATTTCTGGCTCAGGGTTAGCCATGGCAAAAATGATCGGGTCTTTGGCCATGCTTTTCACCATGGCTTGAGTCACCGCGTCTTTCACTGATACGCCCACGAAAGCATCAGCGCCGTCCATCGCTTCCGCGAGGGTGCGCTTTTTCGTATCGATCGCGAAACGCTCTTTGTAGGGGTTCATCCCGTCGGTACGGCCCTTGTAGATCACGCCTTTCGAGTCACACATGGTGAGATTCTCTTTGCGCACTCCCATATTCACGTACATGTTGGCGCAAGCCATAGCGGCTGCTCCGCCGCCTGAGAATACCACTTTCATTTTGGAAACGTCTTTGCCGATGATCTCGATTGCATTGGCAAAGGCAGCGGCGGAAATTACCGCGGTGCCGTGCTGGTCGTCGTGGAAAACAGGGATCGAAAGTTCTTTTCGAAGAGTTTCCTCAATATAGAAGCACTCGGGGGCTTTAATATCCTCGAGGTTAATCCCGCCAAAGGTGGGCTCGAGCATCCGGCAGGCCTTGATCACATCGTCCGGATCCGGGGCATTCAGCTCGATATCGAACACGTTGATGTTCGCGAATTTCTTGAAAAGGATGCCCTTACCTTCCATCACCGGTTTGGCGGCGAGGGGGCCGATATTTCCCAGGCCCAGAACGGCCGTACCGTTGGAAATCACGGCCACCAGATTGCCCTTGGTGGTGTACTCGTAAACCAGATCAGGATTCTCGGCGATCTTATTGCACGGAATCGCCACGCCGGGGGAATAGGCCAGAGTAAGGTCGCGAGCCGTAAAACAGGGCTTCGTGGTGTTTACTTCGATTTTCCCGCGAGGCTCGCGCGAGTGGTACTCAAGTGCATCGTTTTCAAGTGACATAGGTCCAAGAGCATAGCGCCGAAAGCAGGCCTTGCCTAGCTTTGCCTATGTGCTCGGAGGTGTTATAAACATTACGGAAAAGGGAGGAATGGAATGTCGAAAGTAAGCTTGGTTTTCCTCTGTCTTGGCCTCGTAGCTTGCTCTACTGCAGAGCAAAAACCGGTATGGACCGTGAAGGCTTCCACGGCTGGCCAACAGAAAATTTGGGTCACAAAGGCAGATGGCTCCGTGCAGTGTTCGAAGAAGGGGGCCATCTCCTCCGACTTCGCCTCTCGGCAGCTGAAGGCGGCGGGCGTCATTGTGTTTCAGTCTAAGAATGGCCATGACGGGCAAATGCGGGCTCAGAAGTGCGGGGCGCCGACAGGCACTACTGTAGACGCTGAGATTTCCCGAGTCGATCTGCGCAAGGCCCTCGAGCTGGGCTATGTCTCCAAGACGACCGCCAATCAGTAAGCCTGGGAACCGCTCGAAGTCCCCCGCCTAACAGGTTTGACATATGGCTCCCAGGCCACTAAGTTAGGCCCTCCAGTCCTCGTTGGGCTGAGACCAAGACCGAAGGCGGGGTGATATTTCATGGAAAAACCCACAGTAAGAGTTAACGAAGGCGAAAGCTTCGAAAACGCCATTAAGCGTTTCAAAAAGCTTTGCGAGAAAGCGGGAATCCTTTCCGAAGTTCGCAAACGCGAGCATTTCGAAAAGCCTTCCGTTCGCCGTAAAAAGAAATCCATCGCCGCGCGCAAGCGCTCCGAGAAAAAAGGCCGTCGCACTTTCACCCGCGACTAGTCTTTTCCTGTCCGTAAGTTAGCAGGGCAAGACTCGCAACGGTCTTGCCCTTCTCCATTTTTCCCTTCCGTTCCCCTTCTATCCGGGAGTTCCCATGAGCATCAAAGACCGTCTGAAGACCGACCTCATCACTTTCATGAAAGCCAAAGAGCAAGCCAAGGTTGACTGCATCCGTTTCGTGAATGCGGCTATCAAAAAGGTAGAAGTCGATACACGCAAAGATCTTGATGACGCGGCAGTAATCGCCATCCTGATGAACCTCGCCAAGCAACGCCGGGATTCCATCGACCAGTTTCGTAAGGGCGGCCGCGAAGACCTCGCTGTGAAAGAAGAAAGCGAGCTGAACATTCTGCAGAACTACCTGCCGAAGCAACTTTCCGAAGTTGAGCTCGGTGACATGGTTGCCGCTGCGATCAAGGAAACGGGAGCTACTGGCATGAAAGAAATGGGCGCCGTGATCAAAGCGGTTATGGCGAAAGCCGCCGGAGGAGCCGAAGGCGGAGCCGTAAGCGCGATGGTGAAGAAGAAGCTGTCGGGAGCCTGATGGGCTTCTTTTTGAATGTATAGCGAAGAGTTCATCGCCAAATTGAGAAGCGCCGTCGACATTGTCGCTGTCGTTGGGGAATCGGTTCAGCTGCAGAGGGCGGGCAAAAGCTTTCGTGGTCTCTCGCCGTTCAGCAAAGAGAAAACCCCTTCGTTTTACGTTCATCCTGAAAATCAGAGTTTTATGTGCTTCTCCACCAACAAGGGGGGGGACGTATTTACTTACGTGATGCTCACAAAAGGGCTGAACTTTCCGGAAGCAGTCGCTCTTTTGGCCGAAAAGGCCGGAATTGAGCTGGAGCAACCGAATAAGACCCCCGAGCAGATTGCCCTCGATCGGAAACGCAGCGAAGACCGGAAGCTTTTTCTAAAACTCAACCAGTACGCCGCACGCTTTTATCAGGAAACCTTCGAGGGGCCTGCCGGAGCCCTGGCGCGTGACTATGCTCAGAAAAGGCAGATTACAGCCGACGCAATCCTTCAGTTCGCCGTAGGTTATGCGCCTGAATCCTGGACTTCACTCCGCGACTACTTTCTCAAGATCAAAGCACCGATGCTCTCGGCGCATGAGCTCGGATTGTTTCGCACTAAAGGCGGTGAGCCGCCGAAGGCCGACGGCTCCAATCTCTTTGATACTTTCCGCAATCGCCTGATTTTTCCGATCCGTGATCCGCAAGGAGACGTGCTGGGCTTTGGGGGCCGCTGGTTGGGGGCCAATAACGCAGACTCTCCCAAGTACATTAATAGCCCGGAAAGCCCGGTCTACGAAAAAGACAAGGTGCTCTACAACGTAGACCAAGCCCGAAAGTCTATTCGCGACTTAGAGACAGTGGTGCTTGTCGAGGGCTATATGGACTGCCTTGCCCTCGTTCAGGCGGGCTTCACTAATGTTGTGGCCAACTGCGGCACTGCGCTGACTCGAACCCAGGTAGGTCTTCTTAAGCGCCTGGCGCCTAAAGTAATCTGTCTTTACGACTCCGATAAGGCAGGGCAGGCGGCGATGGAAAAAGCCATGACCCTTTTTCTCGACGTTGAAGGACTGCCGCTGCTCGGAGCCCGCCTGCCGGACGGGAAAGACCCCGACGAGTTTCTTCGGGAACACGCGGAAGACGGCCAATTGCGCATGGCGGAAATTCTCCAGAACAGCCCAGCTCTAATCGACGGATGGATGGAGACTACCGTGCGCGAAGGTTCTAATTCACTCCAGGGTAGAACCGACTCTCTAAATAAAATTGCAGTTAAGCTTGCGAAATTACGAGACGATCTGTCGATTCAGGCCCGCTTACCTGGTCTCGCCAAGTTGCTTAGCCTAGATCAGGACCTGCTCATTGAGGCCATTCGGAAACATAAAAAATCGTTTATGGCGGACCGGGCTTCGCCGGCAGCAAGAACTGTTTCGGGTGGCAGCAATGTTCCTAATGCAAAAAGCCTGCCCGTTTCCAGGCCGTCAATTCAGCAAAAAAACAGGCAATTTCAAGCACCTAGTGTTAGAAAAGACTTTGGTTTTCAGCGGAGGTTTCTGGGCGATCTTTTGAGAAATCCACCGTGGATCGAGTCGTTGCGCAAAATGCCGGCTCAGGATCTCGCGGCGGTGCTCTCGCTAGTCGATGATATCGGCATTCAACAAGCACTGTACAAAATCCTCGAGCCGCTCTCGCCTATCGAAACCGAAGGCGAACGGATTGGTGGATTGCTGAACGTGTTTCGCGATCAACCCGAAATCAGGAATCTCATTGCTGAAGCCACTCTGAAACTCGACGACAACGCTCTAGCGGCCAACCTTGAAGGTGCGCTGAGGAGACTGGAAGAAGAGTTTTTGAAGAAGAAGGCTGTTGAGCTGCAGGAGCGGATCAAGAAAGCCGAAGTGAGCGGAGACGCGCCAACTAGTGAGGCGCTTCTGCTCGAGCTGATGGAACTGCGCCGGCGACGGGCAAGGTCCTGATTAACGAAAATGTTCCGGAGAACCACACCGAATGGCTGACATCACCAGATCGAAACTTCAAGCAGCCGATTTTCTCTCTCCCAAGGACCTGAAAAAGTTCCTGGAGCTCGGAAAAGTTCGCGGCACGCTTACGTTCGAGGAAGTAAACGATCTTATTCCTATCGATGTTCAGGATGCCCCCCGCGTAGACGCGGTGATGGATTTCCTCAGCGACAACGATATCGAAGTTGAAGAGAATCTTAAGTCCAAGAGCGCCGACGACGGCGACGACGACGACTCTCCTGGCGAGGAGCTCGACGATTTCCTGAAGCGTAAGCAGAAGGAAGAGGAAGCCTCGGTTCGCTCGATCGATCCCGTTAAGCTTTACCTCCGCAAGATGGGCTCTGTTTCTCTTCTTACTCGCGAGGGTGAAGTGGAGATCGCGAAGCGCATCGAAAAAGGCGAAGAGCAGATCGTAGCAGCTCTACTCAGCTGCCAGCTCGGTGTGGATTCCATACTCGGCCTCTCGCAAAAAGTTCAAGATGGCCAGATCCGCGTTAAAGACATGATCCGCGGCGTGGACGAAGAAATTTCCGAGGAAGACGAGAAGGCCCACCAGGCGCGCCTCATGGGTTCGATGAACGCTCTCAAGAGCCAGCTCGACCACTTCAAAAAAGTTAAGGTCGCGTACCTTAACCCGAAGATCATCGCTAAAGACAAGCTGAAGATCGAAAAGGACATGCTCAAGAAGAAGGAAGAAGTGATCAAGGCTTTCCTTCAGATCTCGTTTAACCGCAAAACGATCAATATGCTCCTCGAGGCCATTAAAGGCTCGTACCAGGAGACGCAGAACATCCGCAGTGAACAGGAACGCGCGCTTAAATTCTACGACGTGAAAACGGGCGAAGACTATCTCAAGCTTGTAGCAATCTTTCGCGGCACTGACGAACGCGCCAAACTCCAGCTCCTGAAAGACCAGGACGTTACGGCCCAGAAATTCGAACAGATGGCCGCCGCCTACGAGCAGGGCTTCACCCGCCTCGCCGAAGTGGAGCACAACACGGGTGTAGACGCCAAAGGCCTCAAAGACGTTTACGACATGGCGATGCACGGCGAACTCCAGGCCGACCGCGCCAAGAGCGAACTCGTGGAAGCCAACCTTCGTCTCGTGGTTTCGATCGCGAAGAAGTACACGAACCGCGGCTTGCAGTTTCTTGACCTCATTCAGGAAGGCAATATCGGCCTCATGAAGGCGGTAGATAAGTTCGAATACCGCCGCGGTTACAAGTTCTCCACTTACGCCACTTGGTGGATCCGTCAAGCCATCACTCGCGCGATCGCCGACCAGGCCCGCACGATTCGTATTCCCGTACACATGATTGAGACGATCAACAAGCTCGTGCGCACTTCGCGCCAGCTGGTGCAGCAGCTTGGCCGTGAAGCCACTCCGGAAGAAATCGCCGAGAAGATGGACATGCCGGTCGATAAGGTTCGCAAGGTTCTCAAGATCGCCAAAGAGCCGATCTCTCTCGAGACACCTATCGGTGAAGATGAAGATTCGTACCTTGGTGATTTCATCGAGGACAAAAACATCATCAATCCGGCGGAGGCCGTGATCAATATCAACCTTTCGGAGCAGACCCGCCGCGTTCTCGCGACGCTCACGCCCCGGGAAGAAAAAGTATTGCGCATGCGTTTTGGTATCGGCGAGAAGAGCGACCACACGCTCGAAGAAGTTGGTCAGGACTTCTTCGTTACCCGCGAACGAATCCGTCAGATCGAAGCGAAAGCGCTTCGCAAGCTGCGCCACTCCTCGCGTGCGCGCCTTCTGAAGTCGTTCGTAGACGGTTAAGCGGAATCTGATTTAGCAAGAAGGGCGAGCTCTAAGAGCTCGCCTTTTCTTTTTTCAGCCGCCGAACCTCTCGTTGATCCACTCATGGGCTTCGGGACCGTCGAGGATCACTGTTCCCTCTTTATCGAGCACGAGATAAGACGGCACGCCCTGAATTTTGAGCTTCTCGGCTAATGAGGTGTCATTGTCGAGCGCAACGTCGCGGGCGATGGACTTGCCCATCGCTTCGTTTTGCTCCGGCTCGCCCATGCCGATGACCACCTTTACGCCAGGCTTCTGCGCGCTCTGGGAGGCCGAAAGCAGCTTCTGCACTTGGGGCACCGCCGATTTACAGTGGGGGCACCAGGGAGCCATGTAAACTGAAATACAAAAGTCACGCCCAGAGCAGGTATTTCCCGGAAGGTGAGAGGGATCGCGAAGCGGTCCGCGCCACATGTAGGCTGCGCCCGCGAATACCAGAACTGCCAGCACGTAGATCAAACGTTTCATGACTTCATTGTAGCACGCTTGGAAACCGTGTGTGCCCCGTCTTTATGGACCCGAGCCAACTCTCTGCTGCTTTCTCATAAAGGAATGCACTCGTTCAAACAAGCTAGGCGAGGCCGCATTTTCACTTGCGGAGCCACTCACAACATCTGCTTCTCCGGTTACCGCGGTCGAATAAATGGCGCCATCGTAAATCTCTCCATCATTGGCATCTGCGTTCTGCAGGCCCCGGGCTTGACCGATCAAGGAACCCACCAACCCCCCACTAATCTTGCCAGCCTGGTTTTCTTTCGGAGAATAGCTATTGCTCGGGTTTGAAGCTGAAACGCTCTCCGAGTTTCCACTCAGGAAACTTATTTTCGGTGCGGTGTCAGAGTGGATCGAATCGAGTTGGCCGGCGGGCAAGAATGTTTTTGCCGTAGGCGCAATACTTTCCTGGAACCGGGCAGCATTTGCTGGCGTTCGGAGAAATGCTGCTGCCTTAGCATTTCTGGCCAAATTGCCTTTTAAAGTTCGCTGGGTCTCGGTTGAGGCGAGATTCTTTTGTTCGATCTTTCCCGTAACAGTACTGGAGTACTTTGGATGTTTTCCGCTCTTACTAGCAACGAGGCCATTTTTCGAAGCGGACTTAGAATTGCTATTCAGGGATCCTAGATTCGCTTCAGAGTGGCTGGTATCTTGGATCAGCGATCTAACTTCTTCACGAGTTTTTTCGAGATCTTCGATAACGGGCCGAAGAGAGGCTTCCACTTCTTCCATCTCCGTAATGGGGGGGCCGAAACATTCACTCTCCCGGAATCTCTCCATCACTTTGGGATCATTGATATCGGCCTTAGCGTCTTCATCGTTGAAGATAGGTGGCACGGTGGCATAGACGTAGTCTTCGATCTCGGTGTGAACTTGCTTGCCGTAATCGATGAGATAGGTGAGATCATCAAGAGCCGAAACCAGAACTGCGTTGGAAGTCTGAAAATCCTGATTCTGCGCTGATCCGGGCGCCTCTTTGAGTTTGGTCGCCAGGATTGCTTTCAGTCTCTCTTGTTCCACCTTAACCACGTTGCGGTACTCGTTGCCGCAGGCTTGAGCGGGCTCAACGTACTCAAGGTTTTCATGGCAATACTTAACTCGCTGGCGAATGCTTTCCCGGGGCTCGCAAAGATCTTCGGCGAAAGAATGAATGGGCACCAGCAAAGCAAGCACTTGAACTATCAATCCCGTGTTCATTCTTCGCCTTAAACAAGTCATAAAATTAAGTTATCCCCGTCTGCGCTTCTTCGTCTTGCTGACCGGGCGGCCATCGTAACCGGCATAGCGGTGTGGGCCGACACGAGCTCCTGCAGCCGAATAGGGAGCGGATCTCTGTTCGAAGTGCCCGCAGTCAGGATTCCTCCACATGCAACCGCTCACGGCCTGGCAGCCTTTGGCGATTTCGATTTGCTGGCGGGAACTGAACTTCTTATTGAGCATCGTCAGATTGCGCCCCCACTGGTCCACGTCGCATGCATGGCCGGATGGGTGCGCGCTTCTGTTACTGGGGCGGTGACCGAAGCATCCGATGTCTTTCGGCTTGAAACCGAGTTCTTCAATCTTTTTGGCGACACATTGCATAGGCCCTGCAAAAGACGGGGCCAGGGATACGCGCTTGTTGCCGCGATAGACGATCTGACTGCCGGCGGCTTCTGCGTTTTTTACTTGTGGTGGAAGAATGAGGCCGGTGCTGATGAGACTTACAAATACAAGGATTCGAGATTGGCGCATGGGGTGTTGCTCCTTAGGGGTCTTTCTTGACTACCTAATTCCCTATCGTCCACTTCTCTGGATTTCCGCAGTCCCTCGCAGATATTTTTTGAAGAAACGAAATTGTAGGGTGACAGCGGTTAAGTAATTGAATTTAAAGTATTTTTTACTGTTTTTTAACAAATGAAGAGTGGGTAAAAATAATTACAAAAGTTTTGCGTAGCCGGAGCGGCCAAGGTCACTACCACGACTGGTGCTCAGGTCCGAACTACTTGAGGCTCTGCGCATTGCGGGATTGCCTCTTTTTGCCATACAACAATAGGTCAATTGCAAGGGCCTATAGCTCAGTCGGTTAGAGCAGGAGACTCATAATCTCTTGGTCGCAGGTTCGAGTCCTGCTGGGCCCACCATTCTCGTCCTTATCCGTACTTTTTCTCCACCGGGCTATGTTGTTGGTAAGGGGCTTTCCACGGAAATGAAGTACCAGCCTCTGGTCGTCCGTGATCACAATCTTACTTACAAAGCGTTCCAGGATGTTTCTGCGTTCGGTACCATTCAATTTATCGAAGTCGTGAACAAACGAAATGGCCGCATTCTTTGTGTCTTCACAGCCTACTTTCTTAAGAATATCTTCACGTTGTCGCTCTAAGGCCAAAAGTTCTACTTCTAATTGAGATTTGCGAAGCTTGAAGTTCCGTACTTGTTGCTCTAGCCACGGCATAAAAACGGGATCTGCACGTCGGGCGGGGTCTAACATTTGAGTTGTCATGTCGTTTTCTGTAATTTTAAGATCCTGAAACAGCTTTCGAACCCTAGAAATTTCAGCATCCAGTTTTGGGAGCTCGTTTTGTCTACGTAAGATTGCAGCCCTCAAGAGCTCCACAAACCGATCGTTTTCCTGAAAACAAGCTTTGACCCTTTCTGTAATGATCGGGTCGATCACATCGCATCGTATGCGCTTATCGTGGACTCGATTGTGATAGTAACGATATCTACGCCCCTTGCCTGGCTGCCCAGTATACGCCGATCCATCTTCATGCTGTAACGAGTGAGAAAGAAGGTAGGTGTAGTTGTCTTTCCCCGTGCGCTTTTTAGTTTTATAAGTATCTGCTTGTTTGTGTTCGACCTCATCGAGCAAAGTTGCATCTAAAAGTGCTCCATGTGGAAGTTTAACAATTTTGAACTGCTGGGCTACTGGCAAAGTCTCCTGTGGTTTGTCTTTATTTTCCCTGTTCGTATGCCAAAGGCCGCGGTACCGCCATTGGGCATTTCCGATCACGCTTTCAATTACGCTGAGGGTAAGTGCCTTACCATTTGGCCCATTAAGGCCAAGTTCCGTAGCCATTTGAAGAACCTTGTCTTTGCTAGAAAATTTTACAAAAAGACGGAGAATTTTCTCCGCTGCGATCAATCCGGCTTCGTCGGCTATAAAATGTCCCTTCCGATTTGGATCCGCCACTAGCCCAAGAATTTCTCGTGCGCCATTTATTCTTCCGTCGTTTAGAAGCCGTAGTAATATATTTTCCTTAACTCGCTTCTTCGTCATTTCGCTTTCAAATTGGGCGAGTGCTACCAAAATTACGACAATCACACGGCCAAATGGGGCAGAAGTATCGAGATCTAACCCAATAATATGAACCTGGACACCATACCGTTCACAATGAGCGATTAGCGCCAGGAAGTCTGTAACGGATCTACTTAGCCGGCTGAGCTCGGAAGCAACAACCGCTTTTATCCTGCCAGACGCGATCGAATCCCATAGTCGTTGATACCCTGGTCTTTTGGTATTGGTTCCAGAAAAACCTTCGTCGCAAATATGATCAACGATTCGATATTCAAAACCAGTCTTGCCGGAAAGATGTCTTGCGTAGTCCTCACATTTCTTTTTTTGAGCGTCGGGAGAACCGTCTTCTAGCCGATGCCCATACTGATCTTTCGTCTGCCCCAGGTCGCTTACGCGATAATAGGCTAGCATTTCATGAATAACCTTTTCAGTTACTCTCGACTTTGATTCCTCAGACATAAAACCCTTTCGATATATTGATTGAAAATTTCATCCCCAGTGCGGTCGTCTAGGGGAAAATTTATCTCTACGAAAGAGAAGGCATTTAAGTCCAAGACTTTTGTTTTTCGCATTGATGCTTTTTTCTGCCGGCGCTTCGTGCTGCCATATTTTTTCCTAGCCTGGGTCGATCGGCACGCTTTGCACTGCCTTTCATAGAGCTGAGTTCCATTGAGTCGGCCTTTTGTAGAGAAGGCGGAAAGTGGAAGTAGGCGGTCGCAGGAGCACTTGCCGGCGCATTGCCGGAGTCTTGTTCTGTCGATTGCGTGGCCTTCGTTGTCATTGAGGATTATGTAAGATGCTGGATTGTTTGAAACACCCCGGGATGTTAAAACGTCGATGGAATCGGCGGAGGAAGTATCACAGCCAATACCCTCGGCGGGGCACTGCTGGTTCCTACGTTCTTCTTTCTTTCTGGCGTTCGGTCTCACCAGAATATTGATACGCGGGGAGGTGAGCGGTTACACCCGAGAGGAATCCGCTAAAGGGGAGAAATGGACAAATTTCACGGGCTTTTCGATAAGCAATTAATCCAAAAGGATTGGGACAAGATGTTCAAGTCCCCGTTGATGCAACTTAAAGATAGGGAGGAGCCTACCTATGACCTCACGATCTATCGATGGTGTCTGCTTCGTGCGTACCTTCCATTTCAAATTTCTTTCCAGGAAATAAGCAAACTCATCCTTAATAAATCATTTCCCGGCGGGATCGGAAAATTCAAGGGACACTTCAAAGAAAGGATAGAGAGCGGGAATACCGAGGCAGAAATTATAAAGTTTCAGAGGGATTGGTTCGTGAAGTTGAGATTCGAGTATGGAACGGTAGAGACTGAGGCAACTGAGTATCATGCATGGAGTGCCACTCTTCCGTACGGTCCATTTTTACGAACGGTGAGTGCCTTTAAGGGCCAGAAATTTCATGAACAAAAAATATTCAATATGAGCTTTGAAGTTGCACCGCCCCTAGGGGCAATGGTGTATGGAGCAAATCTTCCAGAGACGCTTGCTCCTGGCGTGACACTCAAGGATGCTGGATACATTCCAGTATATTTGGACCTAACGAGTGGAAAAGAATCTTTAGATATTGCTCGTAAGCAGATTCTAGCTCACTTGGGCATCGATAAAGTCAAACTGAAAAAAATGGCCCAAAAGCAAAATCGTGAGTTACTGAAAATGCCCGCTGCGAACTTTTCTCCTCTTGAGGAAGACTTGGAGATAGTTATTAAATTTTCCAGGGAGGGCCGACCAATAGCCGATATCGAGGAGTCACTCAATCCTAATAGCGAAGACGTGAAGGGCGAAGCGGTTGAAAAGAGACTTAAAACCTTAAGGCCCATAATTGATCCAAGAGGCCTAACGGATAGTTGGTACGATGCATTCAAAAACGAAAAAACTACCAGCGGGCGAAGGGCTAAAGCTTTTAGGAGCGCTGCCGACCTCCTTAAAAGCTATGCACAAAAGCGATACGGAATAGTAAAAATCGTCGACTAGCGGATTTCTCTCGGGAGTTATCCTGGTCTATTTCCAATAAGACAATCTCAGGAGATTGTACTTATGGAAAAAAACACCAACGAAATCATAAATGGCCACGGCCGGATCCAGGGAATTGTAAACGTCGAGGCAAAACCTTGGGGCGACGCTGTCATACATGTCCGCGATGGCGACACGGTAAAAAACATTACGCAAAAGTTTGATGCCTTTTGTCTCGTCTCCGATAAACAGTTGCTTCGCGATGTTGATCCCAAGTACGTAACAAAACTCGAAGGGGATCTAGGATATAACTGGAAAGTCAGCCTCAGTGCATACAAGCCCACAACTGAAGCAATGATCCGTACATACAACGAGCGCAGCAAAAAAAAGAAATTACCAAAAGCGGAAAAATTTTATCAAATTAAAGAGGGCGTCCTGCGTTTCAATCCAGTGGATCAATACTTCATCTCCACCGGGAATACTCTATTTAAAGGAATGCAATACCCAGACCTTCGGCGGTTAGGGATTGATATTGAAACGACAAACCTAGACCGCAATGCTGGAAAAATATTTGGTATTGCTGTTCGGCACCCGAGCGGGGAAGAAACGTTTCTTCAGGGTCACGATGAAAAGAAAGTTCTTATAGAATTAAATGAAATTATCAGGCGTGAGAATCCAGATGTAATCGAAAACCACAACATTTTTGGATTCGATATCCCGTTCATTGTGGAGCGATGCCGCGTGAATAAAGTATCAATGCCCTGGGGGAGGGACGGGAGTGCGCCGCAATCTTTTCGCGACAAACTGAAGATCGGTGGCGAAACTAGGGATGTCGTTAGATGGAAAATCTTTGGCCGTACCATCGTCGACACCATGTTTTCAGCTATGCGATACGATGTCGCCACAAGGAAATTGGGCGGAGAATACGGACTCAAAAATGTCGCTAAATGCCTGAATGTTGCAAGGGATGAGGGCGCCTACCTTGAAGGCAGCGAAATTTATAACACCTGGCTTGTCGATCCTGATCGAGTAGAAAAATACGCGCTCTTTGACGTTAGGGAGGTGAACGCGATTTCCAATATTTTCCACCCCGATAAGTTCGTCCTCGCCCAAATGGCCCCAATCTCCTACGAGCACCTCTTAACGGGAGGGACGTCGAAAATCGTCGAGAATATGATGGTGCGGTCGTACTTACGAGCAAATCACAGTCTGCCATTAGCAGAAGAAAAAATAGGAAAATTTCAGGGCGCAGATGTCAGGCTTCATAAGTTTGGCTTTTTTAAACGAGTAGCTAAAGCCGACGTGTCATCGATGTACCCCGGCATCATGCGTTCATTTAAGATCGGGCCACGATTCGATCCCCTTGGCATTTTTGATGTGATTCTTAACTCGTTGACTGACATGCGTCTTAAGCTCAAGGCCGAGGCAAAGACTGATCCGATGGCCCACGCCTCCCAGGCTGCTATGAAAATCGTGATCAATACTTTGTACGGATACATAGGAAATGCACGGTCCATTTTTAATAATATCGAAGGTGCTGCAAAAGTCACCGAGCATGGAAGAAAGATTTTATCTCAGATAGAGAGAACAACAGTTGCGAGTGGAGGCCAACCGATCGAATCGGATACAGATGGCGTATTGTACGTCCTGCCAGACGGGATATCACAGAATGAAATGATAGAAAAAATCAATGCCGCCCTTCTCGCGGAGTTTCCTGGCATCCGAGTAGAAAATGATTCGGAAGAGCTATGGAATGCGTTTGTTTACAAAAAGAAAAACTACGCCATTCTCGAAGCTGGAAAAGTTAAAATAACTGGCGGTGCCCTAAAGTCAAATGCCCTACCTCCTCTAATGAAGCAATTTCTCGCTGACTCGTTCAAAGCACTTCTAACGGGAGATAATGCTGCCTTTTGCGACATTGTTAGGTCGACGAAGCATAAGCTACTATCCGGCGAATTTGATATTTCTGAGCTAGCGCAAAAAAGGACTCTTCAAAAGTCCGTTCAGAAGTATTTGGCCGGCAAAAAGCATTCTCAAGCCGAATACGAAGTCTTGGTGAGTAAGGGCCGACTAGATGTCGAGGCGGGGACGGTCGTATCAATTTTCAAAGCGCCAAGGGGCTACCTTCTTGCCGATGATTACGAAGGCACTATAGATATTGACCATTACTTAAAACAGTTTCAACGGAAGCTGGATATTTTCAAGATTGCGTTTTCGATCGAAGACTGGGCGGGTATCACATCGGGGGCTCTCGAAAATATTCCAGAGGCCGTGGGAGTTTCATTGCCGGCCGAAGTGAAAACATTTTTTGTCAATGTCGCCGCCAATGTCAAGAAAACCGACGGTAGCAGCGTTGAACGTGCAAAATTTATCGATATCAACGATCGCGAAGCTCTTGTGAGTTTCGTAATGGCAAAAAGAGGAACCGATGTCTATTGGTCCCCTTACGCTTATTACAGCGAGAAAAAACCGAATCGAGCGAAAAAGAATCAACTTTCGTACTGTCCCATGCTTGGAGATTTTCACATGGAGGCAGAGGGGGATTTCGATGACAAGGAGAAATTTTCAAACGCGGCTAGGCTTAGTGTAGAACTTCGAGCTGTTATTCATAGAGATTTCCAGATTCCCCTTGAAGACATATTCATTTACTTCAATGGCGGCAAGAGCTTCTACATTCGTATTCCCCACATCTACTTTGTGGAGGGCCCAGTGCTACGCCTTGACTCAAAATATCTTGCACTAGCTAAGCATATACAAACTCTTGTGGCCGATGAGCTCGGGAAGCAAATCGATTTCAATATTTACCAGATTACACAAATTCTGCGGATACCCGGTACTTTGTATCCTGGCGGCGGACGCATGGTTGAAATCCCTCTGGAGTGGCTTGAAGAAGCGGGATGGGAGAAAAGAAAAACTGAACTTTTGGAGTCCGTTGATGGATATGAGCTAAATTTCTTTGCTCCTCGCAGAACTGATGCGTCGACCACCTACTCACAGACTCTATTCCAGACGATTACAAAAGAAAAAACGCGGCACCAAACGTACCGGGCCTCTGTGGGGAGCCAAAAAGCCAACAATGAGAGGATCGAAGAAATCCTGAAACTGGATCCATCTAAATTTGCACCATGTGTTCGAAACATGGCGGCGGCGATTGCAAAAGGTGATTCAATCGGCTGGGACGGAAGAACCAAGTTCATTTTTGAAGCGGCAAGAGCGGGCCTTACGGAGGAGCAAATTTGCCTGATATTTCTGGTTAACGGAGATCCGGATCGCTATGGAGTTCTTGATCCAAACCCTTCGGCCACCTTCGAACAGTGTGGGTACGTTATATCGGAGAAATACAAAGCTTCTCTCTCCTCAGACAGCGGCTGTGATCAGCCTGGATTGACCAATTTCTGTGTGCTTAACAAGTGCTACCGGGAAGAGATGAGGCCAATGGAAATTGACCTTCAAGCGGAAGGACCAACGTTTGAGGAGTTTCAATCAGCCGGAGGAGATTTCACTAGAGAGTTTTTCTCAAAGGATTCAAATACTCCCCAGTTCGCCAGAGCACCGTTGGCCGCCGGTAAGACATATAATGCCGTCGAGAAGGCGGTGAGGAACCTCTCAAACGGCTTAAGCACCTTAATCCTAGTCCCGGCCCATGCCCTTGGAGCCGAAGTTTTGGACGCGGCCAAGAAGCGCGAATGTTCGGACGGAGTTGTAATCCCTCTCCGGGGAAAAAGTGACGCGACATGCATGGAGGCCCACCAGAAAAGGCAGTGCAAGGATTGCCCAATCTTTAAAAAACTCTTTGAGGAAACTGAATTGAATGAATCGATTGAAGCAATTTCAGATGGTGTTCTTTTTCTCCGAGATCTCGTGGTATTAGCCGCGAAATTTGGCGTCTGTGCAACCATGCTTTCCCGCAAAATTGCAATGAGCAAGCGCCCCAAAGTAATCGTTGCTCCGTATGCATATTTATCCAATAGCGCCGCTATGGATATTTTGGAGAGATGCCATTTCGACGAAATCATAGGTGACGAAGCAGATAACTTTCTCGACTCTCTTGTTAGCGCATTGGAACGGAGGATTGTGCTTATGAAGCCTAGGCAAAAGAAGGCTCATTTAGTGCGTGGAGAATGCGGCGGCCACTGCCACAGTTGTGTGCCGCATATCGCTGAATCAAGTGAGTACGGAATTAGCCCAGAAGGCGGAAGAGTAGATTCCTTTAACGGGATTTCGAATAAGCGAAATTTTATTGATCTTGTAGAAAGCTCCGTGGTGTCTATTGAACAAGCGGTAAAGAGTGGAATAGTTCACGATCTCTATGAGTATAACGGCATAGTAACGGTTGTAAAATCAATCTGCGATGTTCTTCCGGAGCATGAGAAAGACGAGCCGCCAAATAAATTTCTAAGCAGAATTAAAGGAGACTCTGCCATTGCCTTGGGCGAGGACGAAGGCTCCCAAATTTCCATACCCATTAGAGTGCCAGAAATTCGCAAAAGCGGAGGAACTGTGGAGTTCCCAGATACTGACGCGCCGGATATCAACATGCGCATTACCCACATGATCAAAAACATCTTGGTGGAGGAACGCGCCACTCCAGCAGATAAAGAACGTCTAAAGGACGATCTCAAGACAGTGCTTACGTTGGTAGATTTTCTTCAAAATGCGAGCGGGCATGTTTACCTAGTTCCTGAGGAAAGAATAGACAAAGATTCTGGCTACGAACAGTGCCGAATAACGCTCAGGCGGCTCGATACCGATCACTATCGAAGAGTCTTGGCGTTTATTCAAAAAAAGACATGGATGATTTCGGGAACAATTAATTCAAGAAAAATGATCGCAATTCATCTTCTGACTAGCGAGGAAAATATTTCCTTTGTTGATGCTGGGATTTTGCTCCATAGATCTGCGTTGCTTTTGATCCACAATCCAAATTCGAAAGCAGAGCCGGCCGCAGATGATTTTCCGCCTTGGGCGCTGCTGGATTTATACCTAGCGGTGCAAGAAAAAATTAATGACGTTAAAATATTACATTTCGCCACAAATAAAGACGAGTCGCGGGGGTTCTTTGAGTTTTTGAAAGATTCAGCCCACTTTGTATCGAAATTTGCGCCAGAGCTGCGGACCAAAGATGGCCTTTCCCATGACGTTTCTAGCTCACTTGAGAAGCCAACAATGCGCGAGGCTCTCCTATGTGTGGACACCCTGAGAAGCTCCACTTCCCGGGGGGTCAATAGGGATATCTTCAGTTTGTGTACGGTCTTCGGGAATGGATTCGCAAATTGGGATAGCCGAATCACTCTACTTCTCGAGGCAAAAAAACTGTATCCGCATCTTACGCTCGACGATTTAATCCAGGACGAACAAAAACGCGCTGTGATTCAGGCTCTCATGCGTGCACCGCGAAGCGGATCAAAAACCGTTTGCTTCTATAAGGGAAATCTACACCCGGCAGCATTTCCTTCGTTTATGCGCCACAGAATCGTCACCACTTCGGAGATCTTAGCTTCGCACCTCGAGAAACAGTCCTTAGATTCGGTCGATGGGATAAACGCCCAAATCCCGATTTTGGCGGATGCCATCGCGAAGTTCATTCTGGGGAAGGAATTAAATATTTATGCCTCTAGGGATCCTGTCAAAGACCCTCTCCGAGAAGCGTGGCTGGGTAGAAAGGATGGATTTGACAACAAGAAAGAGCGCATCGACCAGTGCATAGCTGAGAAGGGTTTTGTGGACTTGGTCGGTGACAAGGTTGGAGAGCGGGGAACTTGGATATGTGCCGTCGAATACTTTATTCAGCAGGGTTATTTGAAACCCGAGAAACGTAAAAGAAAGACCGTTTACGTGAAAGGAGAGCGGAGTGTGTCAGGTTAGCCCGCGCACCCTTATATATACGTGCTCGGGTGAACCTGACATTTTCACGGGGGTGCCAAATCCCCACGGCACATCTAACAGGCAACGGATTTTTCAAGAAACGCCCCCGAAGCTGACAGTTCCTAAATCGCTTGCGAAATTTAGTCAGTCCGATCAGCACAATGCGAAGGGGGAATTTTCGAATGAAATATCATGAGAAAAAGAAACTCCTGACTGCTAGTGGCTTTTCTTTTCTTCGGACGGCACGACATGGGTCGATCTTTATTGATGAGGATGGAAATCGAATTATGTTACCGCGGCCTGGATCAAAAGATCCTCGGGCTGATAGGAATTTCGCTGCCGAATTGAGTAGATTAATTTGTAGACGGAGTTTGGTCGATACCAAAAATTTAAAAAAACAACTCCACGAAAGTGGAGTTGTTCAGCGATCTTAAACCGCCTTAGATCGAATGGGCACTACCGATCGCTCACTATCCAACCCTTGGCCAGTGGGTGCATCGGACGAGAAGGCTCGGTTCACAATCAACGTCCCTGCGCCAGTCGCCATGCCAAGCACTAATCCCTGAATGCAAGTATTGAGTACCGACATCCCAAGTCCACTCCAATCGTAGCTTTCTTCTTCGACTTTTAGTTTCTGTTTTACATTTTCCATTATTTTCTCCATTTTTTTGGAATCCCTCCCGTCGTTAATCCCCACGCTCCGCCTGGGGACTTGAGTTTTATTTCAACTTTCGCGTTCTGATGAAATCAGTGACTGTGGAGCGGTTCACACCTAGGATCCTCGCGATCCCGCTCACTGAAATTTGCTTTTCCAACAGCTGCTGAATATGCGCTTCACGCCCAGCGAGCTTCACATTCGCGCTCAACGAGCCGGGCGGCCTACCAAGGCGTTGCCCTTCGCTCTTCCGTCGAGCGAGAGCCTCCTTCGTCCGTGCTGAAATCAGATCGCGCTCAATCTCCCCAGCGAGCCCGAAGGCAAAGGCAAGAACCTTGGACGATATATTCGAGCCTAGCTCATACCTTTCTTTCGCTGAGTAGACTTTTACATCTGCCTTCATCAGGCGATTTAGAATTTCCATTACTTCGAACATCGAACGCCCAAGGCGGCTGATCTCGCTAATAAGAAGAACATCGCCCGCACTCAGTGAGTTCAAGAGCTCACCCAGCTTCCGATGCTCCAGTGCCTTTCGCGAGCTGATCGTCTCTGAAACCCAGTTGTCTACTTTCAGCCCTAGCGAATTTGCATATTGCAACAAGGCGAATCTCTGGTTCTGGGAATCCTGTGCCTCTGTACTTACGCGCAAGTAGGCTATAGTGGCCATGCGAAGTGCCTCCTGTTGGTGAAATGGTGTTTGGTGAATTTATTCCAGCAGATTTTGCTCGAAAGAAATGGGTAAGGCCCTGCTTTTCCCTCAGCAGATTCTGCCTACCCTAAACGAACGTTTATTCCGTTAGCCTAGAAGGCCAATGGGCCGGCGTTCCGAATGGCAAATTTGTTGCCGATGTTCATAATCAACTACCTCGGCGTTATGGCGTGCGATCATTTCCTCTTCCTCAGGAAGTAACTGCCCGGGCCCGGTAATTTCGCCCCTTAGTTCCCAATAAACACTTTGGATTGAATCCCTATCGAGCTTGAGCTCCCCATACTGGAAAGTCTGCAGAAATGCCCGAGGGCCTTTGAGGGTCAGGTAGGTGAATCTATAGGCCTGGCCCTTTTCAAAATTTCCTGAATCTGTGAACGTCAAGTAATCTGCTAAGAATGGCGCAAGGCGCATAGCACGCAACTGAATTAGTTCTCTTTTTTCGGTCATCATAAATTTTCTCCCTTTCGTTTCTATAGTTCAAAATAATGTTTTGTTTTTGGGCTATTGGTTGCCGCCGGTGAACCTCCAAAGTTTCCAAATGTTCCAGGGGCAAAATGGTGATTCTCCGTTAGGCTCCCAGCATTTGCGAGCTTGAGAAGACCCCCGATGGAAATGCAAAACCCCCCCAAAATGATCAAAAGATTTCCTGTCAAAAGAAATTTTTCTTCAATACTCATACTCAAACTCATAAAGTTCATTCCCCCTCCTTGTTTTGAAAATAAAAAGGCGGGATTGCTCCCGCCTTTTCCTGCATATTCTTTTCATTTTGTTTAACTAGCTTCCTCGATTAGATACATCGAGTTGATTGCCAGTTTAATTCGAACAACAGCTTCTCGATCGTCGGCTTCAATCTCCTGCTTCAGGATCTCATCGATATAATACATGGCGCATCCCGCAACACTGTTTTCATAACTATCATCAAGCTTTAGCTCAACCATTCTCTCCCGTACCTCAGCATGTAAAACATCGAGCGTTTCCCAATATTTTTCTTTGAGATTTTTCTCAATATCATTGAACACCTGATCCACGATGGTTTCGATACTCATTCGTAGCCTCCTTCTAGTGCTTTGTTTTGGTCGAAGCCAAGACGCAGGAATGAGATCCCCGCTAACATTCTTATAACGTAAATTTGTTTACGTTTGCCCTCGACAGAAAAATCAATCGCGCGCAACGATGGGCGGGGGGTGCGTTAAGCGTGTTTTCGAAAATGATATTGAGGAACAGGCTGGAACTCAGGATAATTTCCTGTACGCATTAGAAATTTGCCATTAGCAGAACTTGAAAAAAAATGACCGGTATTGTTTACTTGAGCAACACTTTGCGAGAGGTGAAGCTCATTTCTCCCACAATGCGTTTACCCTCTTTGCCGAAACACAGCCGTTTTTGTTTCCAAGTTTGCAAGCCATTGAGAACAGAATTGAGGCGGGCTTTAGTGGGCCCTTCATGTTTATTTCCAAAGCAGCTTCTTCATAGGCTGCAGCGCTTACCATACATGCATTGACATCGTTTTTCTTGGTGCACAATGGGGCAAAAGTAGTTGCTTTCCGAGAGGGTGAAGGAAAACTCATCTTTGATCGAGCCTCGCATGCCTCTATTTCGATTCCATCAGGGACTTTAGCTGGATTGTAGTCTTTTCCATCAAGCGATTCTTCTCCTAGGCAAGACTTCTCTGCTAACAATCTAAACTTATTCTCCAATTCAAATGTTTTTATGAAGTTATATGCCGCCAGACACCCACGCCAGCTTCCTTTGTCGCAGCTTTTGTTAATTAAGGGCCAAGCTTTTTCAGGCTCTCCACTGGAGAGTAATTTACTACCTTCGGTGTAAAGTTGCTCGGCGCTTTTAAAGGAACAGGCGCTCGTCGATAAAGCCAATATAAAGGCAATGCCGACATTTAATAACCGGCTCCCTATTTTTTGCGAAAGGGTTTTTTTCATAATTTCCTCGTGATCTTTAAAAGTTTTAAAATGGGCGGCTTTCTAGGCAGCTTCATTGGTCTTTTTCTCAGTATCTTGTTGAGCCTCAAGCGGTTGCGTGGAACGCCTCCATGGCGTTCTGAACTTTACTACAGCGCAAATTGCCAATACGCAGACAGAAAGTTGTAGGCCAAGAACAAAACGCGAGGCTAGGGATGTTGCAAGAGAATCGTCCAAATGGCCCGTCGCCATGTAATTAAGTGCTCCGTTTCTGGTTTGCATCATACTGGAGTAGTTAAGCACGCTAAGGAAAAGAGCGGCGGGGGCTCCGATCAAAAATATTCGCACCTTGGAGTAGAGTTCAAGCTGTTTTGTCCACAAGCCCAATCCCACCAGTGCAAACACGCCCACGAGGGGATACATCAATGGGATTCCCGCAGAAACCCACATTAAAGGCAGAAACATAGATGCCTTTAAGGTCGCAGCACAAATTGCACTGGTTTTTAGAATATGAATCGTAGAATCCTTGGTACTTCTTTTGAGTAGCCAAAAAAATGTTGCCAGAGTTACAAATTCATATCCTGCAAAATTGCTAAAAAGATAACTTGAAAAAAACACCCTCGAAAAGAAAGCTGTAGCGCAAACTACGAGCGCTACCCATATTGAAATCGGCTTCATACTTACCTTCTTTCTACTGGCTCATCTTTAGTAAGACCGAACCATCCAGCGTTTGTTTCGATGGAAAGGGAAAGCATTATACATATAAATAGCCTCATTTTTGCTCCTTTCGAGAAACCTGCACTACTCATTTGCGTCTTCAGTTTGTTCCGCGGGCGTAACGGAGGCTGGGTGTTTGCCCGCTTCCGTGGCACGTATCTTTAGGGCGTCATCCAAGTTTCTTTCTCCAGGGCGGGTCTGAACAAAGTTCCCCTGCGGCCCATAATAACCTTGGGCAGTATAGCGTTCTGAAGGAAGCCCATGCTGAACTCGTACATAGCCAAGCTCCCGTTCGCAATCCACACGCTTGTCGCTTACCACCTTCAATAGGTTCTCTAGCGATTCTTTATATCGAATTTCTTTTTCGTAACGATCATTAAGCAATTCTTTTTTTACCACTTTGATTCGGCCACTCTCGGTTATGCCGAGCTTCTGTTGCACTTTGCTTAGGTCTTTGCTGATTTCAAGTTCTGGAATGGCTTCGAGCTTTTTGTTTCCGTTCAAACGTGGGTCGGCTAAATCGGTTCGGCAACGTACGAGATCATCTCTTTCTGCTGTGAGCTTTCTAGCGGCCTCATAGTTGAACCAACTAAGCTTTCGAAGCTCGTCCTCTACGGCGACGCTTTCCTGGGTAATAATTTCTCCGGATTCGTTAACGCCAATTTCTGTGGAGTCTCCGAGCTTCGCTTTGATATCTAGCTTTTCATCAACGGGTTTCAGTTTGTTCGACGCGCAGGCAGATATTCCAAGCGCTAGAATGCAAAGTAAAAGTGTTTTCATAGACGGAACTCCTGATAGTTAGTTAAACTCATTTTTCATTTCTTCTTTTCAATTCTGTGAAGGGTTATACGCACGTCGCCCTTAAATAATTCTGTCAGTAGCTCTTCAGGCGCAGGCGAAAGCGGGTCGGGCTCGCCATACGCAAGCTCATGCACGCTGACATCGAGTGCTTCGGATATTTTTTTTAAATGGGTCAGGCGAATGGAATCGCCAGCCCCAGCGGTGATTCCGCTTAGAGTACTTTTACTGATTCCGCTTTTGCGAGCGAGCTCAGCTAGTGTCATGCCCCTTTTTTTCAGGAGGGATAGTAAAGTTTTGCCCAGCATATTCCTCCTATCGTATTAAATTTGTTTGGTATTTAGATGTGTTCGATTATTCGAACGTGAGAAGTGAAAACGTACGAACGTTCGTTCGGGGCTTTCGACTCTATGTTCTTATTCCAGAAACTAACCGGAATGTGCCAAACGCTTTCCGGCGTTTTCGCGGGGACGGCGAGAAGTAATGTTAGGGATTAAGGGGCTATGATTTATCTTTTAAAGAAGAAGCAGCATCAACGTAGCTACAGAAATCGCAGCCTTCCGTAGCGGGTGGTATTTCACTTTTCTTCAAGCACTCGTGTGCGCCAACGATTGTATTTTCAACCCAGGAATCGTCAACTTCATAGGGAAGCACTGAGATCTTAAAGTCCAACCGCGCATTGAAAGCATCGGCATCAGTTCGGCCGTTGCAATAGACAAAGTAACCAGTAGACGCAACCTTGAATCCGTTCTGCTTAAATAGCCAAGCATACAAACTCATCTGCCGGCGATATCCATCTTGCCATTCGGCATCGAGAGCAACTTCGCCATTTTTGCTGGTGGCTTTGTAGTCCACGATAATCAGTTCGCCGTTTTTATTTTCCCAAATATCATCCACACCACCTGTGATGGTTAGGTTTGTATGCTTGTGGTGAAACTGGATTCCCCTTCGGAGGGAGTCTCGCCACTCATCCATCTTTTCGTGCTTGTACGGAACGGCATCGATTCCGGCACCAATCATCAACGGGTGCGGCTTTACCTGTTCGCGGTAGCGATCAAATTCTTTTTTTAGCAATGCATCAACTGCGCTGTTGAGATTGAAGGGGTATCCCGGCGGCTGGCCCACTCCCATGCGGCGATCGAGGTAAAAACATCGTGGGCAATTTACGAAAAGTTCGAATTTGCTGCGGCTAAGCTTAAATGGTTCTGTAGATGCCGGGTCGAATTTATTTCGAACGCGCTGAGATTTATAGAATTTGCTCATAAATAAATTCTATTACTGTTTGCTCTCTTCGTCAGCAAAGATGAATGACGCACAGCTTGCAACTACCTGTTTTCATTGGTCTTGCTTTGTCTTTCCTTGTCACGGACAATCTAAATACATTCAAATCAAGCGATGAGGAGATTCAGGGTGGAAACCGCTAGCAGATGGCTTTCCGTTGAAGAAATTGCCGAATATCTTGGCGTAAGCAAAGAGTCGATTTATCGATGGCTGGAGCGCGGCGCGATCCCCGCGCACAAGGTTGGTAAACAATGGCGCTTTCAATCGCCTGAAGTAGATGATTGGGTAAAGCGCGGCGAAGCTTCAGAAAATCATCGCGCAAAAAACGAAACAGAAAAAAACTCTGAGTGTGAGCCGCTTCGAGCTGAAGGGTGCAAATGATTAAGCTCGAAGATCTTAAGCCAGGTTTATTTATTCAGGGCCTTGAGGGGTCAGACGTACTGCAAATCAAGAGTACCGAGTTTTTTGGCTCAGATGCGGTAACTGTGATTTATAAAAATGCCGTGGGGCAGATTCGAGAACAGATGCTCGATCGGTCACACGAGGCCCGATTGCATGTCGCCCAAAACAGCGCAAAACCGTGGAGCTTTGAAGCCAATGGAGCAGAATTTAAGCTTGGTCTAGAAGCCCAACGCATTCGATTGGCTCACTTGTTTGATCCTATGATGGCGGTTCACAGCTCTAATGTTGAGCCGCTTCCTCACCAAATTACTGCGGTGTATGAATCCATGCTTCCCCGGCAGCCACTTCGGTATGTTCTTGCGGATGATCCTGGTGCCGGAAAAACAATTATGGCCGGTCTCTTGATCAAAGAGTTGATTATGCGGGCCGATGCAAAGCGCGTGCTCATTGTTACGCCAGGGTCGCTTTCTGATCAGTGGCAAGACGAGCTCTACGAAAAATTTGGTTTGCACTTTCAAATCTTTAGCCGTGAAAAAATGGAAGAGTCCGTTCGCGGAAACTACTTTGATGAGCAAAACTTTCTGATTTGTCGCCTTGATCAGCTTTCTAGAAATGAAGACTATCTAGCCAAGCTCGAAGCTACCGAGTGGGATCTTATTATTGTCGATGAGGCCCACAAGATGTCGGCCAGCTTCTTCGGGGGTGAGCTCAAAGAAACAGATCGGTTTAAGCTCGGAAAGAAACTCGGAAAAATTACGAGACACTTTTTGCTAATGACGGCTACCCCCCACAATGGGAAGGAAGAAGATTTTCAGCTTTTCATGTCGTTGGTCGATAGTGATCGCTTCTACGGGAAGTTTCGTGAAGGCGCACATAAAGTGGATGTTACCGATCTAATGCGAAGAATGGTGAAAGAAGACCTACTTCGTTTTGACGGTACAAAACTTTTCCCAGAGCGAAGAGCTTATACGGCGTCGTATGAACTCTCACCTGCAGAGCAATCGCTTTATGATGAAGTGACCACATATGTTCGCGAGGAAATGAATCGCGCTGAAAAACTTAAAGAGAAAGATAAGCGACGTGGAGGAACAGTTGGCTTTGCGCTTACCTCGCTCCAGCGCAGATTGGCTTCCAGTCCCGCAGCAATTTACGAATCACTTAAACGCCGCCGCAAGAAACTAGAAAATAGAAAAGCTGAAATACGAATGGTCAGCAGCGGCCAAGCAACTTCTGATATTTTAAAAAAATACGACCAAACTGTATCAGATGATATTTACGACGCTGATGATGAGCTAAATTCCGAAGAGCTTGAAAACTTCACTGATGAAGTGATGGATCAGGCCACCGCCTCTGAAACCATAGAAGAATTAGAAAAAGAAATTATTAGTTTACGCGACCTCGAGGAATCTGCTCGAAAAGTTGTTCACTCGGGTGAGGATCGCAAGTGGTCTGAGCTTTCTAAGCTACTTCAAAATACTCCTGAGATGCGCGGCAAGGGAGACGTTCAAAGAAAGCTTCTGATTTTCACAGAAAGCAAAGATACGCTCAATTATCTCTACGACCAAATCGCAGGAGTGGTTGGTGGAAAAGAAAAAATTGTTACCATCCACGGTGGAACAGGCCGTGATTTAAGAAAAGCCGCTCAAGCCAATTTCAGAAACGATCCCAATGTTTTGATCATGCTCGCCACTGATGCGGCCGGTGAAGGTGTGAACCTCCAAAACGCAAACCTCATGGTGAACTACGATTTGCCATGGAATCCCAACCGGATTGAGCAGAGGTTTGGTCGAATCCATCGTATTGGTCAAACAGAAGTGTGCCACCTCTGGAACATGGTTGCTAAGAACACTCGCGAAGGGGAAGTTTTCCAGCGGCTCTTCGATAAGCTAGAGGTGCAGCGCAAAGCTTTGGGTGGCCGCGTGTTCGACGTTCTTGGCGAGGCGTTTGATGGCACTTCTCTCAAAGATCTTTTGATTGAGGCCATTCGTTACGGCGATAGCCCAGAAGTTAAAGCACGCCAAAAGGAAGTAATCGAAGGCGCACTTGATACTCAGCATATTAAAAATATTATCAAGCGTAACGCTCTTGTTGAGCAGCATATGGGGCTAGAAGAGCTCTATAAAGTTAAAGACGAAATGGATCGCGCAGAGGCGCGTAAGCTCCAGCCGTATTTTATCCAATCCTTCTTTGAGGAATCATTTAAATCTCTAAAAGGAGAAATGAAGCCAAGGGAAGCGGGCCGTTGGGAAATCCGCAATGTACCCCCTCAGATCATTGAGCGCGATCGCGTAATTAGCTCGTCTAGGATTCCTGTAACGCGGGTGTACGAGCGGATCTGTTTTGAAAAACAGTTTATTCGTGTCGACAATAAACCTATGGCCGAACTTGTCCATCCCGGACAGCCACTTATGGCGGCGGTTACGGATATAATTCTGGAGAATCATCGCGCCAAACTCCGCGAGGGTGCGATTCTCGTGGATCCATCTGACGAATCCACTGAGCCCCGCGTGGTATTCATGCTTGATCACTCTATTAGAGAAAGCGCTGGAGATCAGCGAGTTGTTTCTCAGCGTCTTCAATTTGTTTCAGTCGATAAAAATCTGAAGCCAGCAAATGCGGGTTGGGCCCCTCACATTGATTTGCGTGCTTTAAAAGATGAGGAGAAAAAACTCGTTGCTGATATTGCGTCTGCGTCCTGGATTAAGGCTGATCTTGAAAATAAAGCATTGGCTTTTGCGTCGCAGGAGTTGGCGCCACCACATTTGAAAGAAATTAAAGATCGCAGGGAGCAATATGCAGACAAAGTTACTCAGGCCGTGCATGAGCGTTTAACTAAGGAAATTGCACATTGGGAGAGCCGTTATTTAAAACTCTCGGATGATGTGAAAGCTGGTAAGCAACCAAAGCTCCAGCCAGAAAATGCAAAGCGACGTTTTGAGGAGCTGACTGCGCGTCTCGAACAACGAAAAAAAGAAATCGTGGCGATGAGAAATGTGATTTCCTCCACGCCGAATGTTGTTGGTGGCGCACTTGTAATTCCCGCTGGCCTGATCGCAATGAAGTCAGGGCTAACCACTTTTACCGCAGATGCAGAAGCTCGTAAGCGCGTTGAGATAATCGCTATGAATGCGGTGATAGAAGCGGAGCGGGCTTTAGGCCATCAAGTGTTTGATGTTTCTGCGGATAAATGTGGTTGGGATTTAACTGCTAGGCCGCCCAAACAAAAAGAGCGATTACCCGACGATAGACATATTGAAGTGAAGGGCCGCGCAAAAGGTCAAAATACAATTACGATCACAGCGAATGAAATTATGTATGCGCTAAATCAAAAGGAAAAATTCATTCTAGCCATTGTGATCGTTGATGGGGAAAAATTCGAGGGACCTTTTTATGTTAAGGACCCGTTTGATTCTGCGCCAGGGTTTGGAGAAGAGAGTCGTAATTATGGATTGGCGCATTTGTTGGGACGATCGGTAACGCCAGCTATGACAGTGGAGAAATAATGGCCTTCGAAGTCAAATGCCCTAAAAAATTAATTGAAGTTGCACTGCCCTTAGATGCGATTAACGCCGCAGCCGCAAGAGAAAAATCTATTCGCCATGGGCATCCGAGTACGTTGCATCTTTGGTGGGCTAGGCGCCCTCTTGCTGCGGCGAGAGCGGTAATTTTTGCTCAGCTGGTTAATGATCCTGGTTACGACCGTGTTCTCAAAAGAGGGGTAAATAAAGAAGAAGCCCAGAAAGAGCGAGAGCGGCTATTCGGGATCATAAAAAGACTGGTTCAGTGGGAAAACATCAATAATGCAGATCTCCTGAAGGAGGCCCATTTTGAGATACAAAAAAGCTGGCAAGAAACATGCTCGCTAAATAAAGATCATCCCGATGCTAAAAAATTATTTAATCCAGAAAAAATTCCGGCTTTTCATGATCCTTTTGCGGGAGGCGGTGGGATTCCAATAGAAGCCCAACGACTTGGCCTGGAAACCTATGCTTCAGACTTAAATCCTGTAGCAGTTACTATCAATAAGGCCATGATAGAAATCCCATCGAGATTTTCTGGAACTAAATCTATCGGCCCAGATGATGGGCAAGACCAAGGAGAAATGTCATTTGGACAATCTGGTACCTCCGGAATTGCTCAAGATGTTTTAAAATACGGAAAATGGTTGAGGGATACGGCATACCAGAGGATTGGGGCTCAATATCCTGGGTATGAAGTAACCTCGAAAGTAATTAAAGAGCGCCCGGATTTGAAGCCTCTCCTGGGGAAAAACCTCACTGTAATCGCTTGGGTCTGGGCGAGAACTGTAAAAAGTCCGAATCCTGCGTATTCGCATGTTTTTGTTCCATTGGCCTCTAATTTTTACCTTTCTAGACGCGAAGGAAAAGAAGCGTGGATACAGCCAGTTATTAAGAAGGATTCTTATTCTTTTCGGGTCAGAACGGATGCAGTGGACTCGGAAACCGAAAGCGGAACGAAAGCTCCTGGTCATGGAGCAAACTTTAAATGCATTTTATCGGGGTCGCCCATTTCCGCGGAATACATAAGGGCTGAGGCTCAAGCCGGTCGGATGAAATCTAGATTGCTTGGAATAGTTGCCGAGGCTGATGGTGGAAGGGTTTACTTAAGTCCCGATGAATATCAAGAGGAGGCTGCCTCCAAGGCGAACCCTTCCTGGAGGCCCGATGTTAATTTTTTTACGCAGGCACTTGGCTTTCGAATTGGAAATTATGGAATGTCCAAGTGGAGTGACCTTTTTTCACAGCGGCAATTATTAGCATTAGATACATTTTCGGGGTTGATTGCTGACGTAGTGAAGAAATGTGAAAAGGACGCACTAAATGCGGGATTCTCTTCAGACCCCAAGAGTCTTTTAGAGGGAGGGACCGGAGCAAAGGCTTACGCCGAAGCAATCGGCTTATACTTATCCTGCGCAAATAGTAAGGCTGCGAACTTGTGGTCATCGCTGTGTTTCTGGATGAACGATCGCGGAGCAATGAGAGAGACATTTGCTCGGCAAGTATTGTCGATGGTTTGGGATTATGCCGAAGCGAATCCGTTTTCTAGCTCAGGAGGAAATTACTCGCATTTCTTAGAAAAAGTTTCAATGGCAGTCGGATTTGCATCTGCGAACTCTCCGGGCTTTGTTTCCCAGGCAGATGCGTCTATTCAGTCAATTAGCGATTCAAAAATAATTTGTACGGATCCACCTTACTTCGACAATATTGGATACGCAGATCTTTCAGATTTTTTTTATGTGTGGATGAGGCGAGGTCTTCTTCCTTTTATGCGACCATTATTTGAATCTGAAACTGTTCCCAAAATGACAGAGCTAGTCGCCACACCGGCGCGTCACGGCGGAAAGGGGAAAGCTGAGAAATTTTTCCTCGAAGGGATGAAAAAAACACTAAGCAACCTGAATCAGCGCTCGCATCCCGCTTATCCAATTTCTATTTTCTACGCTTTTAAGCAATCAGAAACTAAGGCGGGTGAAGGAACCAGTAGCACTGGCTGGGAAACTTTTCTTGAGGCAGTGATTCAATCCGGATTCTCCATTTCCGGAACTTGGCCAGTGCGCACAGAGCAGTCCGCCGCTCTAAAGGCCTCTTTGAATGCTTTAGCATCCAGTATTGTACTCGTAGCTAGACGGAGATCATCAGATGCGCCTTCAATTTCAAGGCGAGAATTTTTACGCGAGCTTAACGCAGCTTTGCCAGAGTCTCTGGTAGAAATGACTGTAGGCAAAGAGCAGTCGCCAGTTGCTCCTGTGGATCTGAGCCAAGCAATAATTGGACCGGGAATGGCCATCTTCAGTAGATACTCTGCGGTTTTAGAAGCTGACGGCAATCCAATGACCGTGCGAACGGCCTTACAGCTTATTAATCGATTTTTGGCTGAGGACGATTTTGATCACGACACGCAGTTTTGTATAGGATGGTTTGATTCTCACGGGTGGGAAAAGGGAAAATTTGGTGAGGCAGACGTTCTTGCTCGCGCTAAGGGCACTAGTGTAGATGGCCTTCGGGAGGGCGGAGTAGTAGAGAGTTCTTCCGGAAATCTAAAATTACTTAGGCCTCACGAACTTTCTCAGGGCTGGGTTCCGGAAGCTGATTCTAGAGTTTCTATTTGGGAGCTTCTTCATCAGATGGTTAAGAGACTTAACGAAGAGGGCGAGTCTGGCGCTGCGGAGATATTGGCTAAATCGGATAGATTTGGGGAAAGCATTCGGACTCTTGCGTATCGTCTGTATACTTTGTGTGAGCGAAAGGGATGGGCACAAGACGGTGGAGTATACAATTCTTTAATTATCGCATGGGAATCGATTGAGTCCGCTGCACGAACTTCTGGTTATAGTGGCACTCAGGTTTCACTATTTGGCGATTTAAATGCGAAGACCGCCAAAGACTTAAAGAGTAAAAAACTGACGAGGAAAAAGAAATGACTCTCAAGCCATGGCGCGAGCTAATTACGCCACATAAAGATGTTCTCGATGGCACATTTAAGCAAAGTGAATTTGCCGCTGATCTCACTCAGGTCCAAAGTGGAACGGCGCCAGATGAATATAAACGTGCCGATAAATTTTTTCAGCGCACATACATTACCGAGGGCATGAGGCTTCTGTTGCTTTCAGTCGCTCAAAGAATAGCTGGTAAGGGTGGAGACCCTGTAATCCAACTTCAAACTTCCTTTGGTGGCGGCAAAACACATACGTTGTTGGCGGTTTATCATCTGGCAAAAAGGGAAATTTCTCCTGAAGATATGAATGGTATTCCACCGATACTAGATCAGGCTGGAGTTACCAATTTACCTGCTGCGAAAATCGCAATCATTGATGGCAATAATCTTTCTCCCAGCCAAGCTAGAAAACGCGGACCAATTTCAATCAATACCCTTTGGGGTGAAATAGCGTGGCAGCTTCTTGGTGAGCCTGGGTATCAGCTTGTCGCTGCCGCGGATAAAGAGGGAACCTCGCCTGGAAAAGAAGTGCTGGTGGATCTGCTAAAGCGGGCGGCCCCATGTGTGATCTTGCTCGATGAGCTTGTTGCCTTTATTCGCCAATTTGAATCTGGAAAATCTTATGTTGGTGGAACTTTTGAAAGTAACTTGAGTTTTGTCCAGGCGCTAACCGAAGCACTGAAGGCTGTGCCCAATGCTTTGCTTCTCGCTTCATTGCCAGAATCCGAAGTAGAGGCGGCGGGTCCTCAGGGCAAGCTAGCATTAGATTCCTTAGAGAAATATTTTGCCCGCGTAGAATCGGTGTGGAAGCCAGTAGGCACCGAAGAAGCCTTTGAGATTGTAAAGCGAAGGCTATTTGAAAATACAGGAAATCGCGCTGAGATTGAGCGTGTGTGCAAGGCATTCTTTGATTTCTATATTGAAAATAACAATAAATTTCCCGCAGAAACCCAGGCGAGTCGTTATCACGAACGGCTTTTGCAATCTTACCCGATTCATCCAGAAGTCTTTGATCGCCTTTACTCTGATTGGTCAACACTTGAAAAGTTCCAGCGAACTCGTGGTGTATTGCAGTATCTTGCGATCGTGATTCATCGCCTTTGGAACTCCGACAATCGCGATCCTTTGCTTTTGCCGGGCTCAATTCCACTAGAAGATGTGCATGTTAGAACGAAAAGCATTCACTATCTCCCGCAAGGCTGGGAGGCAGTGATCGAGAGTGAAATCGATGGTGCTAGGTCTCAAGCATTTGATATCGACGGCAAAGAACCAAGGCTTGGGGCCTTTCAAGCGGCAAGGCGAGTTGCGCGAACAGTTTTTCTGGGAAGTGCACCATCGTCTGGTGGCCAAGGTTCAAGGGGGCTTACTCTTGACCACATTCTTTTAGGAGCTGCTCAGCCGGGCCAGGTTGTTGCTGTTTATGAAGATGCGCTGAAGCGCCTCAAGGATCGCCTTCAATACATGTTCAGCGATAACAATAAGCATTGGTTTGATACGAGACCAAACCTTCGCCGCGAAATGGAAAGCAGAAAGACACGTCTCGAATACAAAGACCATGTTCTTCCTTGCCTTAGAGATTTTGTTGGAACAGAACTGCGGGGCAGCTCATCGTTTGGTGGCGTGCATATTTTTACTCCTTCGGCAGATATTCCGGATGAAATTGGCACAGGCCCGCGATTGGTTGTACTTGAGCCCGAAGCTGGATCAGCTTATTCAAAGGGGAATGCTCAAGCTGTGCATTCTGCTGCTTTGAAAATAGTTGAACATAGAGGGGATCAGCCCCGGCAGAGACGCAATAGATTGGTGTTTCTTGCTGCTGATTATGATTCTTTAACTCGACTTCGAGAAAATGCTAAAACGTTTTTAGCATGGAAAGCGATTTCAGAAGATATCAAGGATGGAAAAATTAACCTTGATATGCATAACGTTCGCCAAGCAGATCAAGCTTTAGATCAAGCCAAGAAGGTTCTCGTTCAAAGCGTACGTGATTGCTACAAATGGCTGATGAACCCATTCGAGGAACTAGCGGGCGGGAGACCTTCACTGAAATGGGAAGTAACTACAGTTTCCGCTGGCGCAGGTAGCTTTGTTGCCACAATCGAAAATAAATTGCGCGAAGAGGAGTGGGTGATTTACGAATGGTCGCCCATTCATTTGAGCAACACATTAAAGCAATGGTATTTTAAGGACGGCCAAAGCGAAGTTATTACGAAGAAGCTTTTAAATGATTTTGCAAGCTACCTTTATCTTCCGAGATTGGCTTCTGAATCTGTGCTTAAAAATGCCATCAGCCAGGGCGTGATGACAGAGGATTTCTTTGGCTATGCACAAGGAAAATCCGGCGAAAAGTTTGTCGGCCTAAAAATTGGATCTCCGGCAACGATTACTATCGATGAGAGCTCTACGCTTATTGAAACCAGCACAGCACTTCGCCAGAGAGATGCTGAAAGGGCCGCAATGCCACCCACTGCGCCGATGGGCGTTCCCGGTGGACCCGCAGTTGTTACTGGGGCCGGACCTGCTCCTGGTGCTGGAGCTGCACCGCCAGTAAAGAAGACATACTTTTTTGCCACCAAGCAACTCGATGTTCGCTCCCCGAAAATAGAGTTCACAAAAATAGTGGACGAAATTTTGCTTCAGTTGAGCTCTCGGCACACTACTTCTGTTGGTATCTCGATTGAGATCACGGCAAACGACTCAGTTGGGTTTGATGACGAAACTCTGCAGGCAATAAAACAAAGCTGCGACGCGCAAAAGTTACTGTCGGACTTTTCTTAGATGCGATGGCCCGTGTGTTGCAGTGCGGATAGTATATATTCAGGTTATAAGAATTTTAGGTACATGGAGGCCACATGGCTGAAACATTGAAGTTTCAAAAATTAATGAAGAAGCTAACGGGCCAAGCCAGCTCCAGCGGTGAGTTATCCGGTGCAATTTCCCTAAAGATGGAATCAGACGATACTGTGCGCGTTACAAAGCAGTCGCTCATCTCTTCGGACGGATTTGAGTTCTCCATGTTAGTGCGTACCAAAGCCAATGGTTCAAAAACTGAATGGCTCCCAATCGAATTTATAGGCCGCGATGGCGAAGAAATTAAATGCGAAACCGTGATAAATGGGAAAACTCTCGTGAATATGTCTAAGCAAGAAGCACTCTATGAGCTTGCTGAAACCTGGGCAAAGGCGCTAGAAGCCCAGAATGTGGTTAATACAGTAGAGAACGCATTAATCCGATAAAAAATTCTTTATTTGAAAACCTAGGCGAGAACCTTTTGAAGTCTAATCTCTGCAGCCTTGGCCGACACATCAAATTTGCGGGCAATTTCATTGGCGATAAAAGAGATCATTGTTTTTTTATCGGGAAGTGACAGGCCTTCTGCCTTGAATCTATCTTCGCTAGTTTTTTTTAAAATTTCATATTCGGCTATCAGGTGCGCTCTTGGCATAAGTAGACATCCAGCGAAGTTATCTGCATGAATTTCGTAGACTGCACGGCCCATCCCTTCGCCCAATATAAACCTGCGCCAATCTTCTACTGTTTTGATTTTTGAAACGATGTCTCGGTGCAAAACGTAGTGTCCAACTTCATGAGCTAAAGTGAATCGCGAGCGGTTTGTTTGCCCCATGTAGTGGTCATGATCAATATAGAGTTCCGCGAAATCGTGCGAAAGAAACGCATCAATACTTTCGTCGTTTAATAAACCCATGATTGGAACAATTGAAATTTCAAGATCAAGTTCCACAATGCGCTCGATTGGAACAGGGATTGTTTTATTGGGATGGTAAACTTCCAAGAACTTATTGGCTTCTTCCTCTATTTTCTCATAGGTAACGTACATTAGCCTTCTGCCTCATCCTTGATAATCTTGATTATTCTTTCAAGTTTCTCTTCCGTAAGATCTTTTTTGTCTAAGGTTCGGAATAGTACGGGAAGTCGATTCAAAAGCTCTTGGTTGTTAATATTTTTCACTGTAAAGCTTTTACCTGAGGCCGCTGCAAGATCAAAAAAATCAAGATATTCGTCGTCTCCGGATTTTAGCCCTAGTGCTTTTGCGTAAGATTTAAGCTTTTCGTCAGAATGTGGGGCTGGAAGTATGCCTCGCTCAAGTTTTGATATGTTTCCTGGATCAAGCGAGTATTCCTCGCAAAACTGCCGCAAGGTTAAACCTCGTTGTATTCGCAATTTCTTAAAAAATTCTCCAAATGTCATATGTAGTCCTTTCCGCAATGGGAAGTACCATTGTTGTAATTGTAATACAACACTTATCGGCATTCAAGTGTTTTGTTGTAATAATATTACAACACCTTAATATTCCAAAGAAAAATCGATTATGTTTATGGCTCCTCATTTTTGACGGAAAAGGGGGCTGGTTCCCGCCCCCTTTGGTTACATATTTTCCAGTCGCTGAAGAAGCCCCTTTAGGGTCTCAATTATTTTCCCACGCGTGTCTGCAGGAGTGCGTTGCGGATCGAAGTTTACCCGCAGAGAAAAGCTTCCATTTTCAGAGGCATTCCTAAACTGAATGGCGCCTTCTACAAATCTACCGCCAGCAACCGCCCCACTTTTCTGCCTCGCCTCTTTCACGGTTTTTATCTCGCCTGATTGGATTTGCTCTAAGGATTTTTTGGGATCTTCCGCATCGGCCATTTGGAATAAGATGCTTTTGGTCAACGGGGTATGCGACGTCGCATAGCCAACTTCGGAAAGTATCTTCGCCGCCCTCACGCAACGGTTCACATATGGTTGATCCTTACTTATTGCCCGGGCTAGAGCGGACTGATTTCCTTCGAAATGTGGTAATAGTTCCGCCACAGCATTTACTTCGTCAATCCCGTTCAGTTCTTCGCGTATAAGGTTTTCAACGAGCCTAAGTGTTTTTGCTTCCCTCTCATCCGTTGTTACGAAACGCACGGGCGCATGGGATTGCTTTAGCTCGTTTAGACATTGCAGCCTTCGAGCACCGGCCACTAAGGTAAACTTACCATTCTGTTTAGTGATGACTATTGGCTGCAGAAGTCCATGAAGCCGGATGCTTTCTTTCAGTGAGCTAAGATCCCCAACGTCGCTACGGATATTTTTATCCACGTTAATCATTGAAATTGGAAACAGAGCACTTTTTTCGTCCTTGATCGGTGCGCTGCTTTTTTTAGTTTCTGATATCTCATTTCGCGCAGCCACCTTGGCCGCATGTTTTTTCTCTTTCATAGAATATTCCTCCAAGTAAAACGCGCACCGTAGTGGTGAGCTCTTCCACCCTTATTCCAGGGAATAGTGGGATTTTTCCTGGGCCGTAGTTCTGCGCAGTACTTTCCTCACCGACATGGCGTGCCATCGCGTGGTGCGGCGCTTGGTCTGGATGCCGGCAGTGTTTAAAACTAGCGCGATCTTTTCATAGGAGTGCCCTTGCTGCCGGAGCTCCTGCATTTTCTCAATAGCCAGCTGTTCGCGCTTATGGAGAATTGCGCGATAGCGCTTTAGCTTATACCCAAACACATGAGCACCCGTGAGGCCGCGATCTTCATTGCGAAGCGGGATGCCAAAGAGCTTTAAATGCTTGGAAACGCTCTGTCTGGAGCAGAAAATCTGGGCTGCGATTTCAGCTGGAGAATACCCTTCCACGACATATTTCTGATGGAGCAGAGCCTTATCCTTAAAGGCTGGCACGTGCCTGAACTCAATGTTATCAATAAGTTCTAGTGGAGCAGAAAAGCGTTCGGAGGGGGATGCTGTGAGCCCACCATCAAGTACAGTATGCGGTATACGGCATGCAGTATGCTGTTCTAAATACGGAATTCCGTTCGAGAGTTCCCGTGAAAAATACCCACTTGGACTAGAACGGACTTATGGCTCAGCACCAAATCAGAGAGATAACCGAAGGCAAAGGAAAGATCTGCAATGACTTGCTTCGTGCTCTTCCTCTTTGGTTCGGCATAGAAGAAGCGATTCAGAAATACGTGAAAGACGTAGAGTCGATGCCGATGTTGGTGGCTTATAGCGCTAGCCGCCCTATTGGTTTTTTAGCGCTGCACCTTCATAACGAGTACACGGCTGAAATTCATGTTGTGGCGGTGCACTCAGATTTTCATCGAAGTGGCGTAGGGCGCGATCTTCAGGCAAGCGCAGAGGAATATCTGAGAAGCAGAAAGTTTGAATTTTTAACCGTGAAAACGCTTTCGCCTTCTAGGCCGAATAAGGAATACGAACTTACGAGAAAGTTTTATGTGTCGATGGGTTTCCGCCCGGTGGAAGAGTTCAAGACTCTTTGGGGCGAGGCAAATCCATGTCTCTTAATGATCAAAAAGATTTAGCGATGGAGAACAAATTTCTTTTTGTTCTCCATTCCTATATTTTCTGAAATGGTTACTGCCAGTTAAGTGGAGAACAAGCGGCCAGAAACTCGTCCAAGTAAGTCCACCACATCATTAAAAATTAACAATATCAAGAATTTGCGCCCCACTCCGTGCGCTCGCTCGAGGGCGCACCGCTTGATTTCATGTACGTAAAAGCGTACGCTGTAGAGATGAAGCTTCCGAAAATAAAAACCGCCACAGAGCTGCGCTCAAATCTTTACGAAACTCTTAAAGAGGTTTCAGAAGGAGCGCCCCAAGTTATTACTCATAAGCAAGGGGGCGAAGTCGTTCTGATTTCGCAAAACGATTTCAATGATTTGGTCTATGAAAGAGAGGTTCTGCGCGCCATGGCCAATGGACGTGCGGAATTAGACTTGGGAAAGGGCATCTCTCACGATGAAGTGGCTTCCCACTTGAAGGCGCGCCGTAAAAAATGGAAGTAAAGTGGTCACCATCGGCTCTTCTTCGTCTCGAAACCATCGGTGATTTCATAGCGAAAGATGCGCCACCCAGAGCCGCGGACTTTGAGGATCGTCTGTTGGATTCAGTGCAAAGGCTAAAGGAATTTCCTTTTTCCGGCTCCCTCGCTCCAGAAAACCCCGCGTATCGCCAAGTGGTACTGGATGGGTATCGGGTTATATATGCCATCAAGCCGGCCGCAGTAGAGATCGTAACGATTCTTTCGCCTGGATTAGATGGAGAGCGTGTATTTCAAATTGAATTGGCAAAAAAACAAGGAAAGAAGAAACGTTGACCACGCTGGAGGACGTTGCTTTCTAGCGACTTCCCCGAATTCAGAAGCCGCCGCCAAAAATCAAACACTCAAATTAAATCAATAATATTCAATACATATCCGTTTATGACTTATTGTGTCAACAATTCCCCCCCCCCCCGATTTGCCAAAGGGAAAGGCCTGCGCTATCAAGGTGAGCGGACCCACCGAGAAAAGTTAAATGCTTTTGAGGTGTTAGATGAATCGAAAAACTTTGTTTCTTGGCTTTTCATCGCGAAAGGTCTTTCTCTCCGCTTTTCTTGCTGCCCTCTTCCTTGCAGCGCCTGTAGCGTCTCACGCGTCCTCTACTGCTCGGGCAGAAAAGCCTGATTATTACGAGAAGATCTACGATCAGACGATTTTGAACAAAACTTCTCAACAGTATGTTCAGGAAATCAATTCTGGCTGGCAGCCGAGCCTTCGGAAGCTTCGCAACGCTTTAAATCCTTCGAAGAGTTACATGGTGATCCATGTGATCGAACCAAGTCTCAAGTATGACCTTCGTTCGGCAAATCATTTTCGCAAGGGCCTGCTTTCGCTTGGCCTAGCCAAGCTAGCCAATTCCAATCTTGGTTTAGGGCATGTGTTTACCAGCTGGCGTTGCGAAGTGAATGGTCGGATGGTGGAAGGCACCACTGGGATTACGGGAGAACTCGATAAGCAGTTTACAAAGCTTTTAGGCGGGGGCTACGGCTTAACGTCTTTCTATTCCCACTTCACAGATGGGCATCTGCAAACGCCGCGTCTCCTTGATTTCGAGTTCGATTTTGCCGAGACCATGCATACCCTCGCCATAGAAGTGGATCCTGCCATTTGTCAGAACGCGATGGGCTTCGTGCGAGATTTCGTATCTCACCCGAATCAGCCATACACCAATTTTGGCCCCAATCTCGATCCTACAAAGTTCGAAGGTGGAGGATGCGGAAGCTTTGGGGTTTCCGTGCTCGAGAAATCAGGCATTTTTGGCGAGCTTCCTTTCTGGCCCGCGCTTTGGAGAAAGATCAGGGGCAACCCTCTTCTCTTTGGTTATGGTTTGCGCAAAGTTCCTGAAGATACCGTGATTTTTGACGTTGCTGATCGGAAGAAAAGCAAACGAGTCATTAATACGTTGGGTTTATTTGCTTTCAATTGGAACGACATAGAAAATCAAGGCCCGGTGCTTAACCAACAAGACCCGGAGCTTTTGCTGCTGTTCTTGAAGTTTGTGTATCGAATGAATCTCGACGACTTAAGGAACGATGATCGAGCGACGTTAGCAGCGTTTGGTAAGCGCCAGGAATTCCAGTATCGAAAGCTCAAAATTGATGGCGCTAAACAAGATATCGACCGCAATTTCGATGGCAAAACAGCGGATATTTTTCGACTCACCAATGCGTGGGTGAACAAGTTGAAAGCTAGCGGCTATCGCGCCCGCTTCGGATCGATCGGCAGAGACAATAAGCCGTTTACCGCGGTGATTTTGGATCGCTAGCCGAGCGGCCTACACTACGGGCGCAGCTCAAAGCTTCCATTGCCTGAATAGACTTTGTCGGCGCGGATTACCGTAACGGCGCTAGTCTTTTTTAGAGCTGGTGGTCCCGTGAAAATCGGCTCGCTGGGAGTGGGCACTGAACGCCGGTCAAACCGAATTGCAGAAATACCCCGCAAACCGTGAGAGAGCTTGGTGTCCAGCTCTCCGCCCAGCGCCCGCAAGGCCTGGGGAGAGTTCACTAGATTTACAATCCACTTATGCATCAAAGCAGGCTCATAAGTTTCGATATTCATATGCGGTTCCCATTCACGCGCCCACTCTCTTGAGTCAGGCGAAGTGATCACATCCCAAACTGAAACCTTCTTCTTGCCCGCGTACCCCGCCATCAAGGTAAGAGGAACCCGCACTGTTACACTCCAGTCCTTGCGAAACTCTTCATTCATCAATCCGGCCAGTTGCAGAAAGGCCACGCCAAAAGCCGAGCAGCCCGAGCCTTCTTTTCTCCGTGGCCGAGGGCTGTTCCCGTAGTAGAGGTTGGGCGCCATGGCGGAGTATTCGCGGAAAAAAGTGGTCAATCTTCGGCAAGAGGCATCGGAGATCAGAAACTTCATCGAACTTACTTTCTTAGGGTCGCTTTTCACGATCTTGAAAGAGTTCTTAACTTGCTCTGGCGTTTCCACGGCGCCCTTCCAGCCGCTCTCCTGGAGCGAGAAGCCGATTTTTTTCTTAAGCAAAAGATCCACTGAAGGATCGCCAGCGGCCGGAACCGCGCTTGAGAGAACATACGAAGAGGGATCTTTTTTAATGGGTAAATTCTCGCGATCGCTCAAACCGCAGCTAACTTCCACCGAAACATGCCCGAGCGTAAGCTCGCCGTTGAAGAGGGCCGCGGAGACTGTGCTCAATAGAAGATCTCTTGGGCTATTCCAATCCATTTTCACCGGGTTCGACGGCATGATGTATAGGATGAGCTCGCCGTAAGTGTCCGCCGATTCCGAAGCAAAAGCGTTCGAGGAAAAAAAGAAGGATAGAAGCAGCAAGGAACAAAGGCGCGAGCGTGAAAGCGGCATGTCGAGATCCTCGGAGTCCCCCGGGATTGAGCTTTAGGTTTTCGCATCATCTTCATAAATGGTTTAACTTTATGAAGTTCAACATGACCGCAGCTAAGAAGGACTCTTACTGATCGGCACGAATGTGTGTCGGGATTAACGGGCTTTAGGTGGCTCGCAGAGAGCACACGGATCAAGGTGCCGCTTCTGGAGAAACTCATCAATGGGCTGATCTCAAACTGACGGTGTCTCCTTCTAAGTGGTCGACCTTCATTCTCTCGACAGCTTAGGGCCACTTTCGTAAATCACCATAAATATCAAAGGCATGATGGGTAATAATTTATGACACTTTATGAGTATAAATAATAATTTAAATGCTGCGGCGCGCGGCGCTCCGGCGTATCTTCTGCCCAACCTGAACACCTGTTTTTCACGGAGCTTCTATGAAGACTTTTACCCCCTGCGCCCTTTTCACCCTTTTCCTCCTTTCTCTTTCCGTCACCGATGTGAGAGCGGCGAATGAAGAGATCATCAACCTTCCGGCTAATCAAAGGGAACTCACAGACCTGATGAGCCCGGCCGAAATCTACAGCGATATGCTTGGCGTTGATTCGAGCGATCTCGACCTGGGCGACCTGGATGCTGATTCCACTGCATCTCCGAGTGATGCAAAAATCTATATTCTTGTGAGCAAAGCGCAACAGCACCTGTGGGTATACCAGGATGGCCGGCTCATTCCTGGTTGGGACTGGAAGGTGTCTACCGGAACGGAACAGAAGCGCTGCCCACCTGCTCCCGCTTCTTGCCGAATCGCGCGCACCCCTACTGGCGTACGCAACCCTGGGATCATGGACTGGGAACACTACTCTTCGTTATATGGCAATGCGCCGATGCATCGGGCGATACAGTTCGTAGGCGGGATTTTCCTCCATGCCACGTACGGAGATCATATTCCAATGCTGGGGCAGCGTGACTCGGGAGGCTGTGTAAGGCAGCACCCCAAAAACGCAGAGAGGCTCTTTCTCTTGGTGCAGAACGTGATTAAAAAGTTCGGCCGCAAAGCCGTGTTGATCGAAATCACGGAACAGTAACTGCGTATTGTAGGGGGCGGGGGGCTAAGGTAAGCTCGCCCGCCTATGCGCAATTTACTGACCCTGGCATCCCTGCTTTTCACTAGCCTGCTCGCACCTTCTGCCTTTGCCGCTCCAAAACAGGAATTCAGTATGCGGATCGAGACCGAGCCGCCTACGCTCGACTGGAATCTCGCGACCGACTACGTGTCGATCAATATTCTCTATCACCTCATCGAAGGCCTTGCCGAATACAACGACAAGCTCGAACCGGTGCCCAGCCTTGCAAGCTGGAAGGTATCACCAGATGGAAAAACTTATACGTATACGCTCAAGCCTGGCTTGAAATGGAGCGATGGGGTTGCGCTTACCGCCCAACATTTCTGGGATTCTTGGGAGAGAACGCTGAATCCGGCAACCGCGTCGGGCTACGCGTATTTTCTATTCGATGTGGAAGGCGCGAAGGAATACAACGAAGGAAAGCTGAAGGATCAAACTAAGCTCGGAATTAAAGTCTTAGATGAAAAGACATTCGTGGTTACGCTGAAAAAACGAGCTACCTATTTTGCCACGATTCCCGCGTTTACCGTTACCTTCCCGATCCGGAAGGATCTCATCGAGAAGTTCGGCAGAGCCTGGACTGAGCCCGAGAATTTGGTGGTAACTGGTCCCTTCAAACTGAGTGAATGGAAACATGACTCTCGGCTTGAAATGGTGCCCAATAAAAACTACCGCGGGCCCCTCGCAAAGCTGCAGAAAGTTACCGCCTATGTAGTGAGTGAAGATACTACCGCCATCAACATGTTTGAGACGGGCAAGATCCAGTACCTTTCCCGTCTGCCGGCCCTCGAGATCGAAAGGCTGAAAAAGAATTCAGCCTACCGCAGCCTTCCGTATCTTCGTGGTTACTACTACGGCTTTAATGTCACGAAGCCTCCGTTCAACGATGTGCGTATTCGCAAGGCCTTCGCCCATGCCATCAATCGCGACGAAGTTGTTTCCCTGTTAAAGGGCGGGCAGCTGACCACGATGAGCTGGATTCCCAAGGGAATGCTCGGCTTTAACCCCAAGATTGGCCTTGCCTATAACCCGAAGAAGGCAAAGGCGCTTCTCGCAGAGGCGGGCTTCCCGGGCGGCAAAGGTTTTCCAGAAACCACTTTTATGTTCGATACCCGTGACGACAACAAGGCGATTGCTGAGCGCCTACAGGCGCAGTGGCAAACAGTTCTTGGCGTAAAGCTCGGGGCAAAGAACGAAGATTGGAAGGTATACCTGGGACGCCTGAAAACGGATTCGCCTGCGCTTTTTCGCCACGGGTGGGGCGCCGATTTTCCAGATCCCGACAACTTCATGAACATGTTTACCTCCTACAGCGGAAACAACTTCACGAAATGGAAGAATGATAAGTTTGACTCGCTCGTGGAGGAGGCAGCCGGAGAGGCCTCGCCCGCGAAGCGCGTAAAGATTTACGACCAAACCCAGAAAATTTTGACAGAGGAAGACGCGGCGATCGTTCCCCTCTTCATCGATTCCATCAATATGCTCGTGGCGCCATCGGTGAAGGGTCTCCGCATAGACTCGCTGGGTCTCTTAAAAATCAATCAGGTAGAGATCAAATAAAAGCCGGTTGAAATTACCGGATAACATTGCTAAAACTTATTTAACTCGCCGAAGAGGATAGACCCCTCTGAGAGGCTTGGTTGAAAAGGAAGCCGTAAGGCAGGCCCCATTAGATCAGGACGAACACGCTGCGAAAAGCGGTCAAGAGAGCCGGCACTCCGCCGGAAGTTGGATGGTACCACCGGGCTTCCCGGTTCCGACAAATACAGAAAGTCAGAATCATGAAGCGCGTGTTTATTTCGCAGCTACCGGAGCTGCTCGGCCAAAAAACGATTATCCGCGGGTGGGTATACCGCTACCGTCCGCTGGCGAAGACGGCATTCATCATCCTGCACGATTGCTCGGGCACCGTGCAGTGTGTGGCCGCGCCCGCGCTTTTGAATGACCTGGGGCTTAAGCTCGACGATGCAATCGAAATCGTTGGAGCTGCGAGGGCGGAGCCGCGGTCGAAGCAAGGTTTCGAATTCGATGTGGATCTGGTTCGAATGCTGAATCACTCGGCACACAACCTGCCGTTCAATTCCAGTTCCGACATATCTGCCATTGGCCACGATGTCGTGCTGGATCATCGGCCTCTTTCCTTGCGCCACGAATTACTGAGCGCGGCGTTCCGCATTCAGGCGGAAATCGTGCATGGCTTTCGTGAGTTCCTTCGGGCTCAGCGGTTTACCGAAATTATCACTTCAAAGATCGTGTCGGGAGGCACCGAGGGTGGTACCAATCTTTTCCAATTGAAATATTTTGAACGGGTGGCTTACCTCGCGCAAAGCCCGCAGTTTTATAAAGAGTATGGGGTGGCCGGTTTCGAAAGAGTTTTCGAAACGGGGCACGTGTATCGTGCTGAACCGCACGCGACCAGCCGGCACCTTACGGAATACTACTCGCTCGACCTCGAGCTTGGTTTCATCGATTCCGTGCAGGACGTGATTCAGCTTGAACGCGAACTGCTCACCAGCATCTTCGAAGGAATTAACGCGAAATTTGGCGCGTTCCTGGAAGGCTCAGGGCAGAAGCGATTGCCGAGCATGCTTGGCGTTCCGGCGTGGAGCTTCGAGGAATGTTTGATGCGTCTCAAGCTGGCCCATGGACGCACTGTTCTGGTGGACGACCTGGACCCCGAGGCAGAGCGGCAACTTTGCGCCCTGGCTGAGAAAGAGAACGGCGTGCCGGCAGTTTTTGTGCTTGGCTTTCCACTTTCGGCGAGACCTTTTTACACCCATCCCGGAACAACGGAAGGATCCAGCGCGAGCTTTGACTTGCTCTTCCGTGGTCTGGAGATCACCACGGGTGGACAACGGCTGCACAAGCGCGAGAGCCTGGAGCTCGCCCTGAAGCAAAAGGGAATCAGTGCCGATAGTTTTGAGAGCCACTTACGAATGTTCGGCCTCGGTATGCCACCCCACGGTGGGCTAGCCATTGGTCTTGAGCGGCTGACCGCCCTAATCCTTGGTATGGCGAACGTGAGAGAGGCTACGATGTATCCGAGGGATAGAAACCGGATCTCTCCTTGAATCCAGTGTACTGGGTTTTGGATACTGGCGAGGATGTAAGTTTGAAAATCACTCGCGATGAGTTAAAGAAATTGAAGGTACTCTAGCCTCCGCTGAGTTTTTTCGGCGGGTTGTGCATGAACTGGAACTTGGGAGAATAAAATGAGAATTAGAGCCCGTCATATCCTTGTAAAAGAAGAGTTTGAAGCCAAGGATCTAGTAAAGAAACTGAGTGAAGGCACTTCGTTTGAAGATCTTGCCCGCGAATTTTCAACCTGCCCGTCTAATGAAGAAGGCGGCGATCTCGGCGAGTTCGGCCGGGGCGCGATGGTACCCAGCTTTGAAGAGGCGGCGTTTGGCTTGAAAGTGGGCGAAACTTCCGGACCGGTGCGCACCCAGTTTGGCTATCATCTCATCCAGAGATACGCTTGATTTGTGGAGTTTGAATCTCGAAAGAGTTCTGGCGCTGGTTCCAGGAGGCCTGGGTTCGATCGCGATTGAAAGTGGCACTTGCCGTGGAAACGGCACACGCGCGCTGGGTAAATGCTTTGATCGGGTGATCTCTATCGAGTTAAGTGCAGAGTTGCACGAACTTGCCCGCGCACGTTTAGCGTCGGATTTTCCCCATGTGGAATTATTGCATGGGAGTTCAGCGCAAGTACTCAACTCAGTATTGCCGTCGATAAACGCGCCGAGGCTGTTTTTTTTCCTCGACGCTCACTGGAGTGGCGACGAGTCGGTGGACTGGGGCCAGAGCACATGGAAGGGTTATGGGCTCAATACTGCTCATTTAGGTGAAGGCCCGCCGCGCGCTGAGGATCAAAGCCCGCTGGCAGAGGAGCTCCGGGCCATCATGAAGCACTGCGCGGGTTCCGCCGTTGTGTTGATTGACGACATGAAGAATCTACCCGCAGAAGGACCAGGGCGAAAAAATTCTACTTTCGCCGGCGAAGACTGGAGCCACCTTTCTCGAGAACTTCTGCTGAAAATCGTCGCTCCAAGGCTCAAAGTGGTTCATGCACTTGAGAATCCCGAACAGTGGCTACTGGTGCTTCGGCCAATGGTTTGAAAGTATCCGCCGGCTAGCTATCGTGCTATTTTTTGCCGATGAAGAAGGTCGCTTTTGTACTGCTGGCCCTAACCAGCCTATATCCCGGCGTACCCGGCGCGTTAGCTTTGGCAGCGGGAATTTGTTTCGCGATGGTTTTTGGAAACCCTTTCCTATCTCGCACGCAGTCAATGACTCGTAAGCTGCTCACATACTCTGTTGTGGGCCTAGGGTTCGGGATGAATCTTGTGGTGGTGGGGCATGTTGGAATGCGGGGAATCGGATATACCCAGTTCACGATTATTCTGAGCATGTGCGCCGGCCTTTTCCTCGGCAGGTTGCTGCAGGTAAATCGCGAGGCTTCCTTTTTGATCTCCGCCGGCACTGCGATCTGCGGGGGGAGCGCGATTGCCGCAGTTGCGGCGGGCCTCAAGGCGAAGAGTGAGAATGTTACTGTTTCGCTGGCAACGGTTTTTCTCCTAAATGCCGTGGCCCTTTTCGTTTTTCCACCGATCGGGCACTGGGTCGGGCTTACTTCTGAACAGTTCGGTCTCTGGGCAGCCCTTGCCGTGCATGACACAAGCTCGGTAGTGGGAACGGCTATTCAGTATGGTGGAGCGGCTTTGGAAGTGGGCACGACAGTAAAGCTGGCGCGTTCGCTCTGGATCGCTCCCCTCACGTTTCTTATCGTGATGCTTTCGAGCGGTGAAGGTAAGGAAGGCAAAGTCACCGTTCCTTGGTTTATCCTGGGATTCGTGGGGGCGGCGGCGCTCGTTACTTACGTGCCGGCTTTGAAAGAGTACGGTGATCGCTTGGCATTGGTGGCCAAAGCTTTCTTAGTTCTGGTGCTTTTTCTGATCGGTTCAAATCTGTCGAAGGAAACACTGAGGAAAGTTGGTTTTCGTCCGATGTTGCAAGGCTTTGCGCTTTGGATGATCTCCGCCAGTGTGAGCTTGACCGCGATTCATTTCAATTTAATCCACTTATAGAAAAGTTCGGTGCACGCGGCCCTAATTTAGATGCGTAAGATCATTGAGCCCATTTTCTAGACGCTACGCGGCATTACACTGCGCAAAACATGCGATACAGAGGTGCACCGGATTCTTTCGACTAGTAGCGAAATTTTCCTGACCCTGCATTTTCTGATTCGTGGATACATACTAAATTTATTTGGAGGTTAAATGTCTCGCATCATCGCTCTGTTTGCCGTAGTCGTGGCGCTCGCCAGCACGAATGTGCTCGCCGACCAGTCCAACAACAGTCCTTGCAGCTATCCCGGCTACAAAGACGGCGCGTGCCCGCCCGACCAGAATCCTGGCGATAAGAACCCGAAACCTGACCTTCCGCAGCGTCCTCGTCCTCCACACGGACATCCAGGCAACCCAGGCCACGGCGGTGATTTCGGCAGCATCTGCTCGGGCGGATTCGAAGGCTACTATCTGGGCCAACCTTTCCCTGTAGCTTTTCTTGTTCATGACAACGGCTTCGGCCAACTCAACGTGCAGGCGTGGTTTCGTGGAGGCATCTACTGGGGTCAGGGCGTTTGCCAGCGGTTCAGCCCTTTCCAAGCCCAGTTTGAATTCTATTTCCCTGGGGCTCCTATTCACCGCGGTTACATCACCCGCAATCAGTTCGGCGCCACGGTTATGGAAGGGCAACTTGATTTCAACGGTCCTTTCCAGTTGCAGCGCACCCGCTAGAACTTAGAACAGAAAAAAAGGGCAGAGATCCGCGAGGATTTCTGCCCTTTTTCAGTTTCCACTCGTTAAGAGAAAATCGAACCGGCTAGATGGTGATTTGATAACCGAGCTCTACAGCCATATTGCTGGAGGTGAATCGAACGTCGCTCACCTTAGAGCCCATCGAGTTGACCCAGAAATTCAAGCCTGCCTGATGCTTGTTCATCCGAAAGCCCACTCCCGTCTTCATATTTACGTTGTCGACATAGGAAGTGTTCCAGTTTTGGTCGTCTGAGAAACTCAGATGCTGCCTCTGCGCCCCTCCGCCGTACAGGAACATTCCGTCCACGAAGAGATATTTGAAAGCGTAGCTCGCAGCGAAGCCAATCCCGGTGCCTCCTGAATGAGTTTCAACCGCCTGCAAGCGAGCACTACGGCCGAAACTGCTGGAGCGTTTGGCCGGAACAAAAGGTTCGCTGCCATTCACGGTGGCGTAGTCGTAAAAAAGATTCGTTACGAGATCAAAATTAAATCCAGGGCTCGGCGTATCAATGATGGAACGAAAGCTTAGCTGGAAGGCCTGGGCATTCTCGCCCACAAGGGGAAACGCGTACCAAACAATCGCGCCATAATGCTTCGTGCTGATGTCGCCGCGTTTTACGATGTCTTGAGGTACGGCAAAGCTGGAGGGAGTATCGCGAGACGGAGAAGAGCTGTCGTTGGATCCCCCGCTGCCAATTCGCGCAAAATTACCGGTATTTCCGTTTAGGTCCGTATAGAAGCCATTGAAATTTTGGTGGTAGAGCGACGTGGCAAAACGATTTCGTCCCCATTCAAAGCAGAAATCGTTATAAGTGCTGCGACCGAATTGGTTTTTGCTCCCGCTAGACTGGGGAAGGGGCTGTTTCCAGGAAAAGTTGAATTGCCCATAGCCGATCGCCAAGGTGAAGTCGGTCGCTTGAGGAGGGCTGTAGTCGATACTATTCTGGGCGCTCGAGCTGCCATCGGCGCTCAAGGAAAAGACGTGATTCGGAACCCCGAACGTAGTCGAAATCGTGAGGGGGTCTTCCAGCCAGTAGCGGGAAAGCAATTCGCCCGGCGCGACTTCCTCAACGGCGGCGAAAGCAAACGTAGAAAGCATCAATAGGCTCAGAACCAGGGTATAGCGCATAGCGACTCCAGAGTTAGACTATGCCTACCAATGAATGGAAGCGATTGCCAGAGGCCAGTAGTGGACGATGCGGAGAGTTTCAGGGATCATAGCGCCTATGATGAGAATTGCCCTATACGTTGCCCTTTTCGCAATGATGAATGGCTGTACTGGCACTAGAGGAGTCAGGGCTGATCTGACGAAAATTCGCCCTTGGAGCGTGGAGCTGGAACGCGCGGAACCTCTTCCAGCTCCTTACGTCGTCGACTTTGAAGCGGGCACCAGGGCACTTACTTACGTGGCCGTGGAGCATAGCAACGAGGCATCGAGCCCGAGCCTCAAGTTAGTGGGAAACGCGATGGAAAGCCGCCGCTTCTCCGCGGTGGTGCTCGAAGGCTTCCCTCGATCGCAGGGGATCAGCCCGGAGGCGATGAAAATTGGCTCAGAAAAGGACGGCGCTAATGGATTTTATCGGGATGGCGAGACTTCGGTTGCTGTGAAAATGGCGGTAAAGAAAAAAGTGCCTTTCGTGGGTGGCGAGCCAGACGAGGACATCATTAAAGCCGCCGCTTTCGCCGCGGGTTATAAGCTCGAAGATCTTTTCTGCCTGTACGTAACAAGAATGATCCCTCCCTGGCGCAGGGACGGCACCCTGACCCGGCAGAGCTTCGAGGAAAGTTACTCGGAGATCGCTCCCAGTCTGGGAGTGCGGCTGGGGTTGGCGCCGCTAAGCCTGGAGAACTTTAAGAGCTGGTATCAGCAAAAGCTGAATCAGCCCTTCCGCGTGCGCGATGTTTCGGACCAAAGTATCGCTCCCCTCGCAGAGGGCGCGACTTTTACGCAGAGGCTTTCCGCGGTCATCGGCAAAGTCAGAAACGAGCATATTGTTCGAGTCACGGAAGAGATGTTGAATAAGTTTGGCAGAGTGCTCGTGGTTTATGGGTCGAGCCATTACCCGATGCAAAAATTGGCAATTGAGTCAATGCTCGGAAAGCCTTCGAGAATTTCTGACCAACCTTGAGGTGATTCTATGAAACGGAATTTACTGATCATCATCGCATTTCTCGTTTCGATTTCGGCACGAGCGGAAGAAGACGAGAAAGCTACACATATTTACACGTACAACAATATTCCTGCATCCCGCGAGCTTTTCGCTTCACTGGGAATCAGCTACGCATTTCGATAGGAGGCCCGATGATTTTCCGACAGCTTTTTGATTATGAAACATGGACCTATACTTACCTGCTCGCCGATGAGGACACTCGGGAAGCCTTGCTCATTGATACTGTAAAGGAGCAGGTGGAGCGAGATCTGGCGCTGCTCAAGGAGCTCGGCCTTACGCTGAAGTACACCTTGGAAACACATATTCACGCTGATCACGTTACGGGATCCGGCACGCTACGCGCGCGAACCGGAGCGAAAGTAGCGGTAAGCGCTGTTGCAGGAGTAACCTGCGCGGATATTCAGCTTACGGATGGAATGGAGCTGGCACTAGGAAACAAGAAGGTGCGTGCGATCACCACGCCGGGCCATACCAATACCTGCACCAGTTTTTACTGCGAAGGCCGGGTGTTTACGGGCGACGTACTTTTTATCCGCGATGCCGGCCGCACTGATTTCCAGGAAGGATCACCGGAACAGATGTTCGACAGCGTTACGCGAAAGTTATTCGCATTGCCGCCAGCGACGCAGGTTTTTCCAGGCCACGATTACAAGGGGCAGACCTCAAGCACAATCGCGGAAGAGATCGCCCACAATCCAAAGTTTGGCGGTGGCCGCACGCTCGCCGAATTCAGGGAACTCATGGCGGCAATGAAGCTCGGGATGCCGAAAAAAATCCACATTGCCGTTCCCGCGAACATGCAATGTGGAATGTAGTTCCTTATTGAAGGGTCATCGGTACGTCGAGTGCGACTACTCTGGTATCTTTAGCGGCTTTCAGTTTGAGCTCCTGTGTATCGCTGACGCCGATCGCATCCCGGGTCGAGAGCTGTTCGCCATTAACGGTAAGCTCGCCTTCGATCACGAAGAGATACACGCCGTTTCCCGGGCGGGATATTTTGTAGCTGAGCTCCTTGCCGGCGTCTAAATTTGCGAGGGAGATCGCGGCGTCCTGCAATATCTCCAGACTGCCCTCTCTGCCATCTGAAGTCGCGACCGGCTGAAACCGATTCATACGTCCGTCCACGGAAAAGCCGGCCTGCTGATAACGAGGCTTCGTGTCTTTCTTGTTTGGAATCACCCAGATTTGCAGGAGATTCAGTTCTTCGCTCTTGGATGCGTTGAACTCAGAATGCGCGATCCCGCTGCCAGCCGACATTACCTGAACATCGCCAGCGGCGATTACACCTTCGGTGCCAGTGCTGTCTTTGTGCTGAATCGTGCCTTTCAGGGGGATCGTGATGATCTCCATATTGTCATGCGCGTGCGTGCCGAAGCCTGAAGCCGCGGCGATTTTGTCGTCATTGAGCACGCGAAGAGCACCGAAGTGCATTCGTTCTTGGTTATAGTAATTGGCAAAGCTGAAAGAGTGGGCGGCATCCAGCCAGCCATGTTTGGCAAAGCCGCGGGAATCAGCTTTGTGGATAACTTTATTGCTACTGCTCATGGAGCCTCCTCATTTGAGATTTCGAAGTTCCACGCTATCACGAATTCAATAAAATTTGTGTGAATTTTTTCTGGCGCCTGATTTATCGAACAGGCCTGTGCATTCAAAGCGCTTTTACTTTGACGAGCCCCGCCACCTTCGCTGCGGCCTTGCGCGCCAGCGCGGTGCTCTTAGCACTGGCGAGCGCCACACCCATGCGCCGGAATTTTCTAGCTGTGGGTTTTCCGAACAATCGAACGTCGCCGGCGGGAACTTTCAGGGCCTTTTCGAGGCCCTCGATCCGATAGTTTTCCGCCTCTTCACCGGAAAGAATCACTGCACTCGCACTGGGACCAAAAAGAAATTTCAGGAATAGGAAGGCCGAGCACGGCACGCAGGTGCAAATCGAATTCGGAAAGATTCTGCGACACAAGCGTAACCATTCCAGTGTCATGTGGGCGGGGAGAAAGCTCTGAAAAGATCACCTCTTTTTTCGTGAGGAAGAACTCCACGCCGAAAAGGCCGGCGCCACCGAGATAGTCAGTGACTTTCTTCGCCATTCTCTGGGCATCCTTCAGTTGTTTCGGAGTGATGGCTGCGGGTATCCAGCTCTCCATGTAGTCGCCGCGTTCCTGGCGGTGCCCAATGGGGGCGACGAAAAGTGTAGGTCCTTTTTTCTGTTTGATCGTAAGCAACGTAATCTCGGATTCAAATTTGATGAATTCCTCCACGATCACTTTTTGAGTATCTCCCCGCATTCCTGCAATGGCGTAGTTCCAGGAATGATCAACACCGTTCGCGTTTTTACATACACTCTGGCCCTTGCCGCTCGAGCTCATGACCGGCTTGATAACGTTGGGAAAGCCGATTTTGGCACACGCTAAGCGCATTTCTTCCAGGCTATGAGCGTAAGCGTAGCGAGCTGTTCGCAATTTCAACTTGCTAGCGGCAGTGTCTCTGATCGCGTCGCGGTTCATCGTGAGGTAAACGGCTTTAGCGGTTGGCACCACTTGTACGCCCTGCTTTTCGAACTCCGCCAGCTTCTCCGTGCGGATCGCTTCGATCTCGGGAACGATAATGTGCGGGTTGTGCCGGGCTACTATCGTGGCAAGCTGTTCGCCGTCGAGCATATCAATCACCTCGAATTGGTCGGCCACCTGCATTGCGGGGGCATTCGGATATCGGTCAACTGCGATCACGTGCAGGCCCAGGCGCTGCGCTGCAATGGTGAATTCCTTGCCGAGTTCACCGGCGCCGAGGAGCATGATCTTCTTGGTTTCTTGCATACGGAATTTCTACCCGAAAAATGAAAAAGGCGCCTGCAATTACAGGCGCCTAATCGGCACAAAATTGTGACTTTCCTGTATCTAGCGAAGGTAACCGGGTGGTACCGCCACTACGCCACTCTTATAGGGGCCGCCGCGTGGGCCGCCGCCTTTTACAAGCGGATTGAAGGCAGAAGTTTCGACAGCAAGCGGATCTGTAATTGCGCGGGTGCTGTGTGCTTCCACGATCTGTCCATAGGATCCGGCGAACACGTGGTAGCCCATGTGCGCGATTCCTACGAAGTAAGGGGTCTCTTTGATGAAGCTCGGAGTCGAGGTGCCGAAATTGATCATGGAACGCACGTCGTCCATTCGATTTGTATAGTAGCGGCCTTCGTTCATCACCTGATTGAGCATCAGGGCGTGCTTTCCCCAGATCCCCTTTGGATTTCCAGGGTAACTGCGGCGCTCGGAGGCATCCCAGGCCTGGGCCCGGTCGGTTGCCGGATTCCAGTAAACAAGTTTCCAGCCTAGCTCTTGAAGGGCGAACTGAAGAGCATCGCCTTGCACGCCATTGTTTCTTACGAACGCGCGGAGACGATTCCATACTTCGCTTTCGCCCGCATTGTCGAAGCCGCGCTTAAGGCATTTCAGGGTGAGCCCAATGCAGCTCGTGGGCTCCATCTTGAGAGGGCAATCGCTCGAGCTTCGGCAAGCGCGGGAAGGCACGAGCTGTTGCACAAGATTTTCAGAAAGACCGCGCTGGCGAAGCATATCGCGTTTGTCTTCGCCCGTGGTGGGAACAGAAGTTGCTTTGCCGGTCCACGGATCGATCTGCGTGGTCTTCGCGAACGCCGCGTTTTCGCCGTAGAAAGCAGAAATGCCGTACTTGCTCATGAACTGCCTGTGGCGGTTAAGGTCCTGCTGAAGGCAAGCGGCAGCGTCTTCCACGATCCGGGAAACGTTGCGGGCGTGAATAGAGCGTTCGCTATCCGAGAAGCGGATGCTTCCGTTATAGGCGTGCGCACTGGGCACAAAGATCTGATAGGCCGCGATCACGCAGCTTAGGGTCAAAAAAACTCTCATTGGTTATGTCCTCTAAAAAATTGGGGTTTAAAAGGGTTTAAGTCTGCCGCATTGTGTCTATGTTAGACGCGTCGAATTATCAATGGAAAATCGAGCAAGATCCGGCATTTAGCTTATTTTTTGATAAAAACTAATAAAAACAGATATTTATGAGCTGCACTGAGGCGTAAACCGCTCACCTTACAGGGGAATTTTGACTTTTCCGTCATGAAAAAATCCACATTTGCCGCATATTGCGGCAATTTTATTCACTTGTAAAATCAATAGCATAAATATGCCTCATCCTAGTCATTGACGCTATTGGTCAGGAAGGGATATAAAGCGTCAACGTATAAAACTGCGGACCCCTTTTCGTCCCTTCCATACCCCTAGGAGTTTTTCATGAAACTGTCCCAACTCACCCTCGCCCTTGTCACCCTCACCTTCGCCCCGAACGCATTCGCCGGAATCCTCACCCTCGAAGACTCCGCCAGCAAAGTGAACGGCGTGACCATCTCTAAGGGTGGCAAGATGGTAGTTGAAGGCCGTACCGCAAACCTCATCACTGTAGGCGCGGGCACTCGCTCGAAGCTCGGCGGAATGATCAAGGTTTACGTTGGCGAACTCCTCGTTAACGACAAAAACAAGTACGCTTGCAAAGAAGAGAAGTCGCTCGACAGCTTGAAAGACCTCTCGGCCATCGCCGTTAAGATGACGATGCAATTCAGCATCACCGAAGCTGACCTCGAAAAAGCTTTCACCGACGGTTTCGAAGCCAACAACATCACTGAAACTCCCGCCATCAAGGCGTTCGTTGCGGCCGTAAAAGCCGGTGGTAAGCCTGTTTCCGGCTCCAAGCTCGCCTTCACTGGTGAAAAGCTGGAAGACGGATCCGAAGTTGTGACCTATGAAAACGCAGCCGGCAAAGCCACCTCGATCAAAGGCGGCGCTGGTTTCGTACGCTCGGTATTCAGCCTCTGGGTTGGCACCACCGATGACTCCGGCCTCAAAGGCCTTCGCAACAATTTCGTAAACTGCGAAATCAAGTAGTTCAACCGGCTCTCAACGCTTCAGCTCTAAGGAACATATATTATATGCGTATCATTCAATTGTCGGTTTTCGCTCTCTCTCTCTCCGCGATCGTAGGCTGCAAGGCTATCGACGCCATGGACAACACCACGGACATGAAAAAAGACCTCGCTGGTATGAAGCAGGTTACGGGCGGGATGGCGGTTACTACAAACGACATGAGCGATACGACCAAAGAGCTGAAGCGTAAAGCTTCTATCGGCGAAGGACTCAAGTTGATCGATGCGCCAGAAAATCAGCGCGAATTCGCGCCACCTTCAAAAGGCCTCCTCGCCGGTGCCAAACTCGTGGCTGAGAACATGAGCTCGGAAGAGCTTGTGAAGTTTTTCCAGGCTGGATTGAAAGAGATCAGAAAGACTGCCCCTGATGAGCTTCAGAAGAACTCCAAGGGTGAGTTCAAGAGCTCCTATAATAACGAGTTCAACCTGCGCAAACAGGTGCAGGTAGTAACCTTGAAGGCGATCGCTGCCCAGGTTCCTGATGAAATGATCCAGAAGATCATCTCGGAGCAGTTCCAGGGCGGAGGCGGCGCTCAGTCTGACGAAGCGGAAGCCATGCTCATGATGCGCGCTTCTTTCATCTCCGATTTCTTCCTGAGCGAAAGCGTTTTCAATACCGGCAAGAAGCTCGACAATATGGGCAAGCTTCGCAATGCCTTCAAATACGCCAAGCAATTGCAGTTCCTCGCTGAACTTCCGAACATTGCAAGCATCAAGTTTGTGACTGAAGACGGTACGTTCCTGCCTGCTTATGTTCGCCGCCAAGTGAACGAAGGCGAAGAGGGCTGCAAGACCGCAGAAGAAAACACAATCAATCCAGCCTGCAATCCTTCCCTCGTCGATGCCCCCGCTTTCAATGAACAGCTGGAATCGACTATCGCGAAGCAGTGGTTCAAGAAGATCGCCAAAAAGATCGATTCCGAAATGCCTGAAGATATGCGCGGCGGTAGCTCCCCATACGCTCGTGAAATCGCAGAAATCAAAGCCGAGTGCCTGCGCTACGTAGACGGCAAATAAGCCGCTCTCCGTAAAATGTGAAAAGGCTCGCTGTTACCGGCGAGCCTTTTTTATTTCTGAAACTCGCACCTATCCGTACCCTCGATCCTCCAGCTCCTCTTCCGAGAAATCGAAATGGTGGCCGAGTTCGTGGATTAAGGTGATCTTGATCTCCCGTTTCAGCTTCTTCCTGTTTCCAGCGGCTTCGCGAAGTATCGGTCCCCGGAAAATCTGGATCAACGGGGTGGTGCCTGAGTCTTGAAGCTGTTTCGAATCCAACAAGGAGGGCCCCGAATGCAGACCCATCAGGTCGGCATGCTCACCCTCAAGGTAAGCCCCTATTTCCTTCTGCAGCTCCACGGAAGGCTCATCGTCCACCATTAGCGGCACTTCATCGAGCATGCGGAGGTATTCGTCCGGGAACTCATCAAGAATTTCCTCGAGCACGGAATCGAATAGCTCACGGTCTTTCTGGGAAATGGAATCGGTCACTTGATTGCCCTCACGAGCTCCTCGAAATAGGGCATTTTCCGTGGGCGAGGATACCAAGCAAGCGCCAACGGATCTGCCAGGCTGTGACCCCGGTGGAGGGGAATGAGGCTGCCGTTATCGAAAAAAGGTTGGGCTACACTTTCAGTAAGGGTGCCATAGCCCACACCCGCGGCGAAAAAGCGGATGAGTGCAGCGTTCTCGTTCACGAAAAGCCGGTCCCGCCGGGCGTGCTTCTCCAGCTTATGCTCCGCCAAATACTTCAAGGTGGTGGGATCACTTTCGTAAAAGTCGATGATTCTCTCCCTCTCGATGATTTCGGCAAGTCTGCGCCCTTTCCATTGAGTCGGTCCCACGAGGAAATAGCGGTCGGGCTTCAGGAGCTTGGAGTCCATCTCGTTGGGAACCAGGCTAGGGGGCACGATGGCGAGGTCGGCTTCGCCGCGGCGAATTTTTTCAATCAGGTCGGAGTGATCATCGCTTCTCAGGTGAAGCCGAAGGAACGGGAATTTAGAGTAAAGAGGCTCCACGTTTTCGGCGATTCTGGTGGAAAGGGCAGAGGTGGGGCCCGTCAGAGTAAGCGCAACTTCACGGCGTGCGCTGCCCTCCACTTGGCTGAAAAACTGGCCCTCAAGCTCGCGGCTTCCCCTGCACAGCTGCAGCAGTGCCTGACCCTCCTGCGTGAGTGCCATACCCCTGCGGGAGCGCAGGAACAGGGTCATGGAAAGGTCTCGCTCCAGAGTTTTGATTCGTTGGGTGATCCCTGTCTGGGTAAGGCCCAGTTCTTTGGCGGCGGCGTGGGTGGTGCCCAGGCGGGTAACCGCCTCGAAAGCCACGAGAAAAGGGTTTCTCAGCACAACCATGGCCTTCATCGATACCCCATCTACAATGGGAATTTCAATGCGTTCCCGATCCGGGGTAATATATTGGGGAGGGGTTTATGAAGGCACTCACATTTCTCATTTCTATGACTTTCGGATTGACCGCTTTTGGTGCCGGCGAGACTTATGAGCTCGTTTACTCCTACTACGAGAGCCTGGGCGAAAAGATGCGAAAGGAAAGCATCTTTGAGATCAGTAAGGGCGGAGATCGGCTGGAGATTCAGAAGCGGATCTATTTGGATGGAAAGAATGAGCTTAGGGAGGCTTCTTTCTATAATGCTGACCTTAAAAAATGGAACACCTACCCTGGTTCTGAACTTCCGGCAGTGCGGAAGGCTGAGCTGCAGGCGGCGAATAACCTTCTCAAGAAAAGAGTACTGGAGAAGCCGGCAGAGGAGACCACGGATCTTTCGGCTTCCGACCGCCCCAACAGACCCCGGCCTCAACCTTCAAATCCGAACGCCATCGCATGCGAAAAAGCAGGCAATGAATTTGTGATCTGCGACGGAATTCCCTATAGAAAAGAACGATCTGGCGTAGTTAACGGCACCTCCCGAGAGGTCAAAGTGCAGGGCGAGCGTCGGCCTGCGATCACGGGCCCCTTCGAAGACGAGTCGGGAACCGCGCCCGCGCCTTAACCTTGTAGGTCGATTTTGTTGCCGCGGGGCAAAATGCTCTGCTGCAATTGCGCGCCCTATTTGCTATGAGGGGCATGAAGACTCTTTTTGATGGGGGACATTCATGAAAGCATTTTTCGTATTCTTAAGTCTGATCAGCTTTGTTTCTGTTTCGGCCCATGCTGAATCCACCTTTCTGGCTCAGAAAACGATTCCGGTAAACAGCACCAAAAGCAATGAAGTGATCGATCGCACCCTTGCCGACATGAAGATGGTGTTTCAGAAGTTCGATCTCGCTCTCGACTCCCAGACCAAGATCGTGAAGGAAAAAGAAGTAACGGGTTCGGCGTCGCGCCCGATCATGACTGTTTCGGTAAGGAAGTGCATTGCGTTCATCTGCGAAACGATGGACCTGGAAGCTGCCGTTGACGCACGAGAAGTTAGCGGCAAGTGCAACCGTGATTTCGTGATCACCGCCAATCTTGCTCGCTCGAGCGACAAAATCCGCGAAATTTACGATCGCTTAGAAGTGAATGTTTGCTACAAGGCCTCGGCCGACGGCAAAGGCTCGCTCCTGCTGGTAGGCTACGCTCACCATGCCCCTACCTATAACGACGGTTTTATCCAGAATGAGATTTTCAAGTTGCTCCAACTGCAGGTTACTCCGCTCGTGAAAGCCGTTCAGGAAACTCTGAAAGCCAAGGACTAGGAAGGCCGCGGATGACCCGCGCGAAATTCAGCAAAGTGCACGTGGAGGTAAGCAGTATCTGCAATCTCCAGTGCAGCTTTTGCCCGGAAGTAATCCGGGAAAAGAAGTTGATGGAACCGGCGCTCTTCCGGAAAATAATCGAGCAAGTTGCACCGCTCACCGAGCAGGTTGCCTTTCACCTGATGGGCGATCCTCTGGTGCACCCGAAAATTGATGAGCTCGTGTCGATCTGTGGAGAATTCGGATCGAAAATTTTCCTGGTAACGAATGGAGTTCTGCTGCGGGAGAAGCAGGCGGAGGTGCTCCTGAATCCTGCGTTTCGCCAAGTGAATTTTTCTCTTCATTCGTTTCCGGATAACTTTGGTGATAGAGATCCCACTGATTATCTGGAGAAAATTTTCCTTTGGACCGAGCGCGCGTTCGCTGTGCGGCCCGACTTGTACGTGAACTTCCGACTCTGGAACCTGCAGGATCCCAAGGGTGGCAGCGAGCGAAATCTGGCCATGCTTCGTCGGATAGAGGAACGATTCGGTGTTTCTCTGGAAGGTGCCGTCAAGCAGCTCGATGTTCGCTTGCAAAAGAGCCTTCGAGTTAAGAATCGCCTGTATATGCATTTCGATACTGAATTCACCTGGCCGGCTCTCGACCTGCCCGTGCTCGGTACAAGCGGCACATGCTACGGACTGAGCTCGCACTTCGGGATCCTCGTGGACGGAACAGTAGTGCCCTGTTGCCTCGACAAGGAAGGCTCCATCCCACTTGGAAATGTGAAGGATCACGCCATTTCCGACATTCTCGGAGGGGAAAGAGCCCTGGCGATCCTGAAGGGATTTCGAGAGCGAAGGCTTGTCGAAGAGCTCTGCAAACGCTGCCAGTATATTGAACGTTTCGGCTGACTACTTCTCCAGCTGGGCGATCCATTCCGGCAAGTTATAGCAATTGGTAATTCTTGTGAGTTTTCCATTTGCGATCTCGAAGAAAGCCCCCGCGCGAATTCGGTATGGCTGCCCACGAGCCGGAGGCAGGCCACTACGTGTTCGTTTGTAGGTGCCTTCGCTCGTAAATTCTGCTGAGGCTCGGAGGCCATTTTCAGAAACCATCACAGTCAAATCCGACACTGAATTGCTGAAATGATTGTCCATGGCGCCGAGAAAGTCCCGGAAGGCATGCTTGCCAAACTCCCGGGTGCCCTGGTTGATGTCATGAATGATTTCTTCTGACAGCAAGGAGAGAAGAGCTTCGGCATCGCGCCGATTTAGGGCTGAATAGTAGGCCGTAATCAGTTCTTTCGCTTTCATATCGTGCTCCTGAGTGGGACGCGTTACGGTTTGGGCGAAGTGAGCGCCAAAGGCCTGCGCTCATGGGAAAATGATACCCTAGATTGCCTTAACAAAACAGATACCGAAGCTTTCCATTCAGAGGGGAATCGGGCTAAATCAGTGTCTGGGGGCAAGGGATGGAGAATCAAAAAACTCTGGATCAGGGCGTCTTTGGCTGGCTGGGCCGGGCTTCGGCGCTGGCCTCGCTGCCGGCGCACGCTGTTACCCGCCTTCGCGATCTATTTAGTCAGGAAGGGGTGCACGGTGCAGTTCTAAGCCTTCGTAGTTATGCCCTTCCGAGCACCTTTTTCGAGGCATACTACGTTTTGGCCCGAACAGTGTTTGTTTCGATCTGCGGTAAAGTGAATACGGAAATGGGCAGGAATATAGTTCGAACCATCTACCTGCGCCGTGGCGGGGGGCGGGGAGAAGTGGTTCCTGGGGCGAGCGACTTGGATTTCTTCCTTGTTCTGGAAGAAATGAGCGCCGAGCAGGAAATGCTTTTCCTGAAAGCATTCTGGAACCGTTTCCGTTATTGGAAAAAGTTTTTTCCGTTCCTCGGCGAAACCTTGATGGGAGACCGCAATGAGCTCGCAAACTGGTTTCATACTCCGACAGTGCGCTCTTTCGAGGCTTCTTTTTCCTGGAAGCTGCTTTACGGCCACGATGAGATCAGTGAGTTGGGTGCTCCTCGCCGCCCCCTCCTGCGCGATGTATTTTCGGAATCGGCTAAATGTTATTGGTCTCTGCTCCATCCAATCGTAAGGGAAGAAAATCTCGGCATCACGGCCAAAGAGCCGAGAGCTTTGCGATTTCGAAATAGCGCGAAGTCCGCCTTGGATCTCTTTCGCATGCACTATGCTTTTTTGAGTGGGAGGGTAACGAGCGAGGCGGAGATGGCTGCGCTCTGGACCGCTTCGCGCGAGGAGCTTACTTCACTTCTCCCTTCGTCGCTTTACGGGGGCGAGTTGCCGCAGCTGGTGGCGTTGCTGAACCTTCGCGATCCCCTACCCAAGGGCGATGATCTATTTACCTTGTTCACCAGCCTGATCTACCGCGCGCTGCTTTGTATGGACGAGATTGCAGTTGCACTCGAAAAGGGTGCTGCAAGTGAGGAAGGCGGCATGCGGAATTTCACTCCGCTTTCCAGCGGCACGAAGGTGCTGCAGTCGGGAAATAAGATTGGTATTGACCACTATTCTTTGTCAGTGCGTGAGGTTTTCGCTGAGCGGATGATTTTAAGGAACAAAGATTATATCCGTCGTACTCTCGTTTCGGACGCAACGGCGCATATGGTTTTCCCGTTTTTTAGAAATCCCACCTTGGAAATTTTTCGTCAGGTTCTAACCGATCTGCGTGTGGCCTCCACTTCGTTTACAAAATCCAGCGTTGCGCTGCCGCTTACCGAAGCCACCCTGAATGAGCTCGAAAGGTCTTCTTTTCTGGATAGTCCCTTCCATGCCTTTCATGAGCACCAGGAAACTAAATTAGGTGAAGATGGGCAAGTGTACAGTTCCACCTATTCCGCCCGGTCGCACGCGCTGCCGGAGAATATTCTGCAAAAGACCTATAGCGAAGTTTCGCTGGCTATTAGGTTTCAACCACCGCCGGATTTCGTCTATCTCGTGGAGAATCTCGTGGCTTTGGTGCTTCAGCTCCGGGTGGCCGAAGAATGCGGTGAAATTGCGACAGATTTTTATTCCGCGCTGGCTCGATATTCCGAGCGCCATCCGTTGCGGGCTCAATACCTCAAGGAACAGATGGGGAAATACCTCAATCTCTGCAATGAAGATGAGGACCGCTACTGGGCCGAGGTATCGCGCTTGACTGACGATTTAGGCGTGAAATACCCTCACCGCGCTTCACTGGTTCGCTCTCAAGTGGATGCAATCAAGAATCGCAAATACGACGCTGATTGGAAACTGCAGCTCGCTACTACCGATTTGTGGGTAGAGCTAACGCCATTTTTGCGACTGGAAATGAATTCGCTGAGGGATCGTTACTACCCTGTGAAGTCGCAGCTTAAGCTGTAAGGGCTGCCCGCGTCAATTGCTCTCCGTCCTTGATTGGCGGGGCTTCCCATGGTCATCTATTCCCTTAGGGGAAATCCATAAATGAAGAAAAGCCGCACGACTTCTCGAAGGCCAAGAATGTTGGTCATCGCCAAGACTCCGCCGTTGCACGATCGTGCGAGCGGAGATTACCGGCTATTTCAAATCCTGCGAACCTTATCGCCGGAAATTGAAATTGATTTTCTTTCCACCCATCACGTTCTTCGCAATCTCGATGAAAAGGTGAATAAAAGTTTTATTTACTTTGCCATGCGCGATGGCAATTTCAATCGGCACCGCTTTGAGTTCGTAGAAGAGAAGTATTTCGAGGATCTGCGCCGTATTGGCGTTACGCCACTCAATGAGGCGAAAAAAATCCCGCTTTCATTGCGTCCGACCAATGACTACGACATTCGCGAGCAGCTGTCGGCTAAGGTTTACGACATCGTGTGGATCGAGTTTTTCTACGTGGCTGACTACTACCTGAACGAAATTCGCCGCTTTCAGCCCTGGGCTACCGTGATGGTAGACACCGTGGATCTCCACTACAAGCGTCTCGAGCGTCAGGCGGACTACCTGCAGAACCAGGTGCGCTACGTAATCAACGCCAAGCAGGAACAGAAGCCGCTAGGGGAAGAACATAAGGTTCAGGATCATTTCAACTATTCAGCCCGCGTTCGCCAGGACGAAATGAAAGTATATCAGCGAGCCGACAAGGTGATTGCCGTAAGCGAAGACGACAAGCGCTTGCTGATGGAAGAAATCCCAGAAGGGAAAATTCTCTACATCCCGAATATTCACCGGCAGCACGAGGATTTTCCGGCCGACAAGATCAATCCCTGGCATAAACGAAACGGTCTCGTGTTTGTCGGGAATTTTTATCACAATCCAAATGTGACCTCCGCCATCTATATTAAACACGAGCTTGCGCCGCTCCTGGAGAAGGAAGTCGGTAAGACTCCTATCTTCATTGTGGGTACGAATCCCCCCTACGCCGTAAAAACCATGATGCGTTTTGGCGCCATGGCAAAGCAGTTTAAAGTTACTGGCCACGTGGCCTCTACCTTCGACTATCTCAATCGCGCCAAAGTTAGCATTGCGCCGGTGCTGTTCGGTGCGGGAATGAACGGCAAGATCGGCGAGGCAATGGCCGCTGGTGTGCCTGTGGTGACGACACCGTTAGGTGCTATGGGTATGGGACTCACTCACGAAGTGAACTGCCTGGTGGGATCAACTCCTGAAGGGTTCGTGGCTCAGGTAAAGCGTCTTTACGAAGACGAAGACCTCTGGAATCGAATACGTGACAATGCCAAAGATTTCCTTGCTAGCTCTCTCGCCGATAAGGAGCTGGTTTTGAAATTGAAGAAGGAGTTCTTGGAGTCCTTCAATCTCGAAAAGATCCGCGCCAGCCAGGAACCCGCCCGTCTCAAGAAGCAATTCCATTTCCCCAAAGTCGAGCTACCAAAGGCGACGTTTCCCAAGCCTGGTAAAAAACCAGACATCACCGTAGTGCTGCTGACCTTCAATGAGTGGGAAGTGACTGAGCTTTGCCTCCGCTCCCTCGCTTATGCACAGAAGATAAATCCACAACTCGATGTGGAATACCTTGTTGTGGACAACGACTCCAAGGACGGTACGCCCGATAGACTCGCGAAAATTCCTGGTCTGAGGCTGATCCGTAACCCGAAGAATGTGGGATTCGCCGCTGGGAATAACGTGGGGATCAAAGCCGCGCGAGGCCGTGATGTCGTGATCCTGAACAACGACACCGTGGTTGCGCCCGATTGGCTCGTTCGCATGGCGGAACACGCCCGCTGCATACCCGATGCCGGCATCGTAGGGCCCAGCACGAACACGGAAATAAATCAGAGCATTATTGGAGCCCGTTACAACTCCGTCGGCGAGCTATTCGCATTCAATGAAGAGCTGGCCGGCAAGCAGCGCGGCATGTGGGATACGGTGAACAAGATCTCAGGACTCTGTATGTACCTGCCTCGCCGCACTCTCGATACGGTGGGTTTACTCGATCAGGGTTACGGCATCGGATATTTTGAAGACGACGATTACTGCCTTCGCGTACAGGAAGCCGGCATGAAGCTTGTGTGGGCGAAAGACACCTATGTGCATCACTTCGGTTCGATGAGCTTCGAAGGGAATTCCTTGCGTCGCGATAAGTTCCTGGAAAAGGGAATGTCACATTTCGTATTCAAGTGGGGCAAGCGGGGCCTCGATCACATCAATGATGTGCATAAGGGTGCCGTTCTTTCCGCTAAAGATCCCAAAGCCGCGGTGATGTTCTAGGGCTTTTTCGGGGCGGACATGGGGCCAAGATAGTCCCATTTGCTTTTCTTCATGTCTCCGGCCCAGCGAAGGTTGTGGATCTTGCTGTTGACGAGGTGAAGCTTAACGCTTTTGTGGATCGTGATTCTGCCTGCGCTCACGTTTTCGAGCGAAAGGGATCCGGAATACATCGTGAGATCTTTGATCGTGGTTTTTTCTTCAACGGGGCCTTTGATCCTGAGGGCGCCGCGCATGAACATTTCGCCGTTCCCCTCCACGTTACTGAAGCCTTCAATGATGATCCGTTGGGGGCTGCCCCGGTCGTCGGGCATCTGCAGATTGAGGTAAGAACTGGATACAGAGCCTCGGAAGTAAACCCGGCCTTTGGCCAGATCGATAGGCCGGCTGGTGATGTCATGGGCAACTACGCAGAGGTCCAGCATGCCCGTCGCTCGGATGCTGACGGCGTTGCAGTCCAGGATAACGGTACCCAAACCAGTAGGGAAATCGAGTTGAACATTTCCGCAGCTTTCATGCTTGTAGCTCCCGGAGATTCCAATTTTCCGCTGTCCCTTCGTGGCCTCTGGCAGGAGCTCGATTTTCGGCGCCCGGCTTGAGCTGCAGGGCCAGTCGAGCATGGTGGCTTCGTTGGGTTTGAGCACTTCTTCGGCAAGCGGGGCTGGAACGGCGTCGTCAGAGCTGGGATCGGCGACGGGCTTGCTGGGCTCATCACCCTCTACTTTCACCTTGAGCAAATTTTCATCGGTCTGGCTGCACTTCGTGATGGTCTCTCCCGCCGCATTTTTTTCGCGCTTACACTCAACTCCGGCATGCGCCGGATCCGAGAGAAGTATAAAGAGGAGCAAGACAACAGAGCTGAGTTTCATACCAGGGTATCCTTTGGCAAAGCTCCGCTTGAGATCAGGAATGCTCAGCGAGTTTCTCCGCCAAAACATACTCGCAGAAGTTGCGCACATTTTTGGCCACTTCATCCCTTTCGGCATCGTATTCGGCGAGGGCAGCGTCCACGAGCTCCGGCATTGTCTGAGGCTTCGCCATCATCTTTTTCCAGAAAAAAGTGCAAACTTCATCGAGAACGAAGTAGTTGCCCGTGGTGAAATCAACTACCACGCCTTCTCCGTCTTTCAGCTTCCAGTGGGTATTGCTCCCCGCCTTGAGCTTCATCTGGTCGCTTATCAAAGAATTCGTTTCCCGAACGCAGATAGAACCATTTCGGCGGCAAGGTCAGCCGTTTGATTGGAAGTATCAAGCACGGGATTAACTTCGGTGATATCCATGGCGAGCATTTTTCCGGAGTCGTGCAGGATTTCCATAGCCAGGTGCCCTTCGCGGTACGTGGTTCCTCCGCGAACTGCCGTACCTACGCCGGGAGCGTCGCGCGGGTCCATGCAGTCTACGTCGAAAGAGAGGTGAAAGCCGGCGGTGCCATTGCAGGCGATCTTCAATGCTTCCTGCACCACGTTACGCATTCCCATTTCGTCGATGTCGCGCATCGTGAAAGCGCGAACCCCGTGCTCGCGGATAGCGTTGCGCTCACCTTGGTCGAGATCGCGAATTCCGATAAGCACAGCGCGCGAAGGGTCGATCATGGGGATTTTGTCGCCGATCGAAAGTAGATCCTTGTGGCCGACTCCAAGGCAATGAGCGAGTGGCATGCCGTGGATATTGCCGGAGTCAGAAGTCTCGGGGGTATTGATGTCTCCGTGAGCGTCGAGCCAGATCACTCCAACCTTCTGTTTTTGTTCACCGTAAAATTTCGCCACACCGGCGATCGAACCCATCGCGAGGGAGTGGTCTCCGCCCAGGGTCAGGGGAACCTTCCCATCTTTCAGCGATTTATAAACCTGGTCTTTGAGCGCCTTTGTGGCCGCTACTATTTCCTTCAAGTATTTGTAGTTGCTCTCTCCTACCGATGCGATCGACTCCCGCACTGCGACAGGCACGTTGCCCACATCTTCCACGTCATAGCCTATGTGGCGAAGGCGAGGGCCTACGTTCGCGATGCGGATGGCTGACGGGCCCATGTCTACGCCACGACGGCTGGCTCCGAGGTCGGAAGGGAAACCAATGATTCTTACTTTTTTGTTCTCGAGCATGGGCTCACTATAGCAGCGTGGGCTCTATGGGGCGAGGGGCTAAGATGCACTAGCGCCCGGATAAGCCACTCCCATTGGCGGACAATAAACATATGATATTAAAGGACTATTTCTGGAGATTCCGGCTTGCCAAGGCTTTGAGTTTCACCCAGGTGGGAACAATCGGTGCAGCTCGGGCAAAAAACTGGATGGAAAAGCTATAGATGGAATGCCGTTTTCCTTTGCCGAGGTCGGTAATGGCTTTGGCGACTACGTCTTTTGAGCTCGCGTAAAGAGCGTGGTTGAAGGGTTCGGCTACACCAACTTTGTCTTTCATAAATTCGCTTCGCTGCGCGACCGTGAAGAACTCCGTTTCTACAGGCCCGGGACATACTGCAAGAACTTTGATTCCCTGAGAGCGAAGCTCATATCCAAGGGCATCGCTGAGGCTCACGACGAAGGCCTTGGTGGCCGCATAGACCGCGAAATAGGGTGCAGGGCTGAATGCGGCACTTGAGGCCACCTGAATGATACTGGAACCCGGCTTCATATAGGGAATCGCGATGCGGGTAAGAAATGTGAGCGCCGTTATGTTCAGATCGATCATCTGCACTTGCTCGTCGAGGCCGAGTTTGTCGAACGGTCCAACTTTGCCATAACCGGCATTGTTCACCAAAAATTCAATTTCCGGGTTTTCCTCCCCCAGGCGCTTCTGGAGGGCAGCAAGGTCTGATCGATTTGTAAGATCGTAGGGCAGGATTACACCGTTGGACTTCAGGAATTTCTGCGCGAGCTCTTTCATTGGCGATGCTCGACGCGCCACGAGCCAAATCTCGTCGAGATAGAATTTTTTTTCGATTTGCAGGGCGAACTCGACACCCAGGCCTGAAGAGGCTCCGGTCACGAGGGCGATTTTTTTCCTGGGCTTCGCTTCTTTCATGGAGTGGATTGGTGTTATGAGTTCAGGATGACGGGTTTCAAAGCTGATTGCACCATCAATCTCCACGTCGAGAGCCGCGGTAAAACAGGTAAGCTCGCCTGGGCCTGCTCGGTTGTGCATCATAGCAGGGGTCGGATCGTAGTTGCCCGTAAGGCATCGACCGATATGAGTAAAGACGACATGGAAAAAGAGGCCGTGCTTTTTGGGCTTCAGCAAACGCACCGACTTTTACAGGAAAAAGTGGATGTTGCCGCCAACTTCCCGCTTCAGAGTATTTTGCCCGATGAAAACTTGGCTGGTCGAGGCAAGGGCGGCGGCGTAAAATCGAAGCTGTCAGAAGACATCGTGAAAGCCTGGCTGGGCTTTCGTCTCAGGCGCGTGACCAGGATGGCGGCGGATGAGGCGGAGCTGCTTCGCAAAGAAGCAAACCAGGCCTGAAGGTTTACAATTCGCAGGAGGCGAAAATGAAAAAGTTCCAAGGCATTCTTTTATCCCTATTCTCGGCGCTTCTCGTGCTGGCTCCCGAGGCCCATGCGTTTCGGGCCAGCCATTTCAAGGGGCTGTACGAAGTTCGCTCTGAGCACGGCCGTGCTGACAAAAAATACGTACTTTGTGACGTCGATACCGTCGAAAACATTTGGGCCAAATATGATGGAAGCGAGCTGCCCGCCGACTTGATCAAGATCAAGGACGAGCCTTCCATTCTCCTGGGCTTTACTTTTCGGACCGGTCTTTTCTTTAATCTCGAGGCAAATGCCCTGGTTGGCGACACCACACTAGCGATGCCCGGGGGCTCCAAAAACACGATGCAGCTCATGCGCAAAGGCGATGGTAGCTATGAGCTGGGCGTTCGAATCGATAGCGTGGTCACCTTTTATGATTTAGGACCTCAGGAGCCTCTGCGAGGGAAAAGAAACCCATTGCCTCAGGCTCTCCACTTCGACTAAAAGGGGGGTGGCGGCGGAGCGGGCAATCGCGGCCTTGGGCAGGCAACTGTACCGGGGGCGAGGAAAGTCCGGGCTCCACAGAGTAAAGCACTGGCTAACGGCCAGGAGTTGGAAGCGAAACCCACGTGATTTCGCTTCCGGCTACGGACAGTGCAACAGAGAAGAGACCGCCTGCTTCGCAAGAAGCAGGCAAGGGTGAAACGGTGGGGTAAGAGCCCACCGCCTGAATGGTAACATTCAGGGCAAGGCAAACCCTGCTTGGAGCAAGACCAAATAGGCGTGCGTTACGAGGTCTACTCGGCCCAGCACGCGGGTAGGATCGCTTGAGCCCACTGGTAACGGTGGGCCTAGAGGAATGGTTGCCACTCTCGCAAGAGAGCTACAGAACCCGGCTTATAGCTCCGCCGCCACTTTTTTATCCCCATTACTTTTTGGTTTCGCTTGCGCGTTAAAGATAAACAACTAACGCAGTTGCGAAACCAAAAAGTAATGGGGGGCAAAACGTTCCCCGAGACCTCGCTGTGTTACCAGACCAATTCCTCCGGAATGGTTATTGTGCTAAAACAAGCGTCTATGAAGCCAAAAGAGGATCTATTCGCGAAAATCGCGAGGCTGAAGATAGAACGAAATGCCGTTATCCTTGCGCATTATTACCAAGACCCCGACATTCAGGACATCGCCGACTTCATCGGAGACAGCCTGCAACTTTCCCAGAAAGCCGCAAAAACCACTGCTGATGTGATCGTGTTTGCTGGCGTCCATTTTATGGCGGAAACGGCAAAGATTTTGAATCCTGGCCGCAGAGTATTACTGCCTGACTTGGAGGCTGGATGCTCCCTCGCCGACTCCTGCCCTGCGCCTCAATTTCGAGACTTCAAGAAGAAGCATCCTGGGCATGTTGTAGTGAGCTACATCAACTGCACCGCTGAAGTAAAAGCCGAGAGTGATTACATTTGCACCAGCTCGAATGCTGTGAAGATTGTGAATAGCCTGCCAAAAGATCAGAAAGTTATTTTCGCCCCCGACAAGAACCTTGGTCGCTGGGTAATGCAGCAGACGGGCCGCGACATGGTTTTGTGGGAAGGCGCGTGCGTTGTACACGAGACTTTTTCCGAGAAAAAACTCGTGCAGCTCAAGGCGATTTACCCGGAGGCGAAAATTGTCGCACACCCGGAATGCGAAGCCCCAGTGCTTGCTCTGGCTGATTACATCGGTTCCACGACAGCGCTTCTAGACTATGCAGTTAAGAGCGACAGTAAGGAGTTTATTGTCGTGACCGAAAGCGGGATCCTTCATCAGATGCAGAAGGCCGCTCCTCACAAAACCTTTATACCCTCTCCTCCAAATGCAAACTGCGCATGCAATGAGTGTCCCTATATGAGGAGGAACACGCTTGAGAAAGTTGCTCTCGCACTGGAAAACCTGCAGCCAGAAATCAGCGTTTCGCCCGAGCTGAGTGCGAGAGCGCTGAAGCCTATCCAACGCATGCTCGACATGAGCTTTTGATGGCCGACACCGGAGTGCCACAGAAAAAGAAACTCATCGTTTCTGCTATTATCGTATTCGTTTCAGTGGTGCTCGACCAGCTTACCAAGCTACTCGCATACCAGAACTTGCGCGGGCAACCAGGGCATTCTTTTCTCGGGGGCGTGTTCCGCCTCGAGTACGCAGAAAATTCCGGAGCATTCTTAAGCCTGGGTGCTGATATGAGTGAAGGCGCGCGCACCGCTTTCTTCATCGTAGGCGTTGTGCTGATTATTGGATTTTGCGTGGTATGGCTGATTAAGTCGGCCAATAACTGGCTCGCTGTAGTTTCGCTCGCGGCCGTAATTTCGGGCGGAATTGGCAACCTTATCGACCGTATATCGCGCGGAAGTGTAATCGACTTTCTCTTCATGGGCGTGGGCCCGGTGCGCACAGGTGTATTCAATGTGGCCGACATTGCGATCACGGGCGGGTTGTTCGTGATGCTTTACGAGCAATACCTGGCTGAAAAAGGCAAAAACAAAAAATCCTAGCGGATTCCCATTTCGTCGAGCTCTCTATCGGTAATCCCAAGTAGATAGAGGATCGAATCCATGCTCTTGTGGGTGATGGACGTTCCTACAAGAGATTTCGTGAGGGATTTTGCATTAAAGGCGATTCCGAGACCGGCCTTTTTTAGCATCTGCAGGTCGTTCGCGCCGTCGCCGATTGCGATCACCTGATCCAGCGATACGCCTTCTTGCTGCGCGAGTAGCTCCAATAGATCGGCTTTGCGGCGCCCGTCTACGATGAGACCCTGCAGGCGCCCGGTAACAGTTTCGTCTTCGAATTCCAGAGAGTTAGCGTAAGCGTAGTGGGCCCCCAGCTCATTCTTCAGGCGCTCTACGAAATAGGTGAAGCCGCCGCTGATGATCGCAATGCGGTAGCCGAGGCGCTTGAGCGCCTTTACCAGTCTGCCGGCACCGGGACTCAGCTTAATATGGGAATGAACGAAATCTAGGTCTTTTCGTGTGAGACCTTTGAGCAGGCTTACACGGCGGATGAGGGACTCCTGAAAATCCATTTCCCCCTCCATGGCGGCTTTGGTCAGAGCAGAAACTTCCTTTTTTTTCCCCAGAAGTTCAGCCAGTTCGTCGATTACTTCGCCCTGGATGAGGGTCGAGTCCATGTCAAAAACAACGAGCCGTTTAGAGCGGCGATAAAGATTTTCTCTTTGAACTGCGATGTCGACTCCGGGAAAGCCTCGGGCGATCGCGAGAAGCTTTTCCGTGGTTTGGGCGATGTTCACTCGTGCTTTGGAGGAACAGATCAGCTCGATCGTCGACAATCCATTCGCACTCAGCTTACGGATGGAGTCGATGTTCATCTGGTCATTCGCCAGCTTGGTGGTGAGCTCGGCCACTAAACGTGTGGGAATTTCCTCGGCAATCACCGTGGCGACAATTCTCTCCGAAGGATCCCGCACGATGGGCGTTCCGTCGAGCTTGTCGAATTTGACATCGAGCTCGTAGGGCTTCAGTTGCTCGCGAATGCTTTTCTCGAATTGTGGCACATGCGCTTTTTCAACCGACACTAATACCATCAGACTTAGAAGCCCATGCGTTGCTGCCTGCTCAATATCAAGAAGCTTGCCGTTCTCCCGGTCGATGCAAGTGGCGATGGCCGCAGTGATTCCGGGACCGTCGATTCCAAAGACTTTGAGAAGCAGCTGCTGGCTCATTTTTTACTCAGATATTGTTGTTGCCGTGATTGGTGCGAGGAGTTCCCCTATTGGGGGTTCCACCGCCTGCGCTGCCGCCTCGTCGTCCACGCCTACGCCCGCGTCGACGAGAACCGCCTCCACCGCCGCCCTGACGACCTGGCCCGCGCGGGGCACCGCCGCCTTGACGGCCAAGCACGCCTTCGCCATTCATGCCCACGTGGCCCGAAGTAGGCGGAGCATCCAGGCGATTGCCAATATTATCGTCGATATCATCATCGTCGCTATATTCGGGACCGTCAGTGGCGAGTGCTGCCGGGGTTTCACCCGGTCGCAGGCGATTGCCGATCATATCTTCGTCAAATTCTTCGTTCTGTTGTCGTGGGCGCGGGGCTGGAAGTGGACCTGGTGCCCTTTCTTCGTGTTCACTTTCTCCCGCTGGGCCCGACGCCACCTGGTCTTCCCGGTCAGCCGGTCCTCGGTCGCGAGGGCCGCGGTCTCTTCCACCGCGATCTCGCCCGCCACGATCGCGGCCACCGCGCTCGCGTTCACGTCCACCACGACGGCCGCGGCCGCCACGATCTCCGCGTCCCTCGTCTCCACTGCTGGCACTTTGCTCTTCAGGAGAGCGGGCGGCATTGGCGTCGATCTCGGGTTTGTAATTATAAACGAGATCGGACTTCAGCATCGCGTGATCCACAGGCTGGTTCGGAATGCCCGATGGGCGGTAAGCGCGTACCGTCTGGTTTTTGCGTGCCCAGCGGATTGGTTCTTCTTGCTGGAAAGAAGGGCGCAGAACGGGCGCGTGAAGCGGTCCATTCCAGACCAGGGGCGCATCGAGCGTCGGGAGGCGGGCCACTTTCACGGTCTCGCGGTCGCGCCTTGGTTCACGGTCTCGTCTTGGTTCTCTGTCTCTTTCACTGCCACGATCGTTTTGTGGCCGTTCGCCTGAAGGGCCATCCTCACCCTGATCCACTTCGCCTTCGGCGGCTTCCACCTGTTCGCTTTCGCGATTCGAGGCTTCTTCCATCTCGCGGTGATCTCGGCGTCCGCCACGGTCACGTCCGCGATCGCGTCCACGATCTCTTACGCCTTCGCGTCCACCATCGCGCCCATCACGGCGAGGGCCGGCGTCGTAAACGGCGAGCTCCTGAATCCAGGGCGGGGTTTCTTTGCCTTCAAGCTCGAGGAAAATTTTAGCCATCTTTGCCGCAAGCAATGCGGGTGGATGCTGGAACAGGCGGCCCACGATACGGCGAGGTGGGCCCTGCTCGAGCCAGAGTCCGCTCATGCGGCTGTAATAGAAAAGCGTGCGCACGATATGGTCAGTTTGGGCGCGAGAGATACGAAGGTTGCGCAGGTAGTAATTGCGCAGCGGTTCGCAGGAAAGGAAGTACTTCATGTCGGGCAGGAAGTTCTTTTCGCTTTCTTTGAGAGTTTCCTTATATGGCTCGAGCACAAGGGGTGCAATCAATGGAACCATCATCAACGATAGGCCGAGGTCGGGGCTTTGGCGCTCAGGAACTGGAGTTTCTTTCAGCTTGTTCCAGAGGCGCATACTTTGTGCCCAGATGTCCTCGGGAATGCCTTCAAACCATGGCATGGTGTGGGGAACCAGGCCCATTCGGCGGGATTCTGAGAGGAAATCGCCAAGCGAGTGGTCATTGCAAACTTTGAGGAATTCTTCGCGGATACGATCTTTCGAGGTTTGTTCAAGTAGCGGAGATTTCTCGCGCATTGCGGCTTCGAGGGATGCGTCATACTCAAGGCCGAGCTTCATCTTGTGTCGAATGGCGCGCAGGATCCGGATCGGATCTTCTTCCATTCTCTGCATAGATTCGCCGATAGAGCGTATCAGGCGGCGATCGATGTCTAGTTTGCCTTCCACATAGTCCACGAGCTCGTCGGCATCGGGATCGTAAAACAGAGCGTTGATCGTGAAATCGCGGCGCTTGGCATCCTGCTCGGCGGTGCCGAATTGGTTTAGGTCTGGGTAAGCTTTGCGAGGGCCACGATCCTCACGGCCGGGGGCGGCCGCCGGAGCCAGTCCTTCTTCCGCCAAGCCTTCCGGAGAAACGGGATGGTCCTCGATGGCAACGTCGTCGAGCTCGGCAATTTCTTCATCTGCTTCCACAACCGGGCCGCGAAAGGTAACGATCTCGTAGCGTCCACCCTGGCGCTCGATCATCACGTGGCGAAAGCGCCTTCCGATAATACGTCCCTGAGGAATGATTCTCTTGATCTGCTGGGGACTGGCGTTAGTGGCGATGTCGAAGTCTTTGGGAACTTTTCCGAGGAGAAGGTCACGAACGCTGCCGCCCACGAAATAGGCGGAGAACCCGGCCTCCTTCAACATTCGATAAAAATGAAGGGCGTTCGGGTCTACTTGGGTTTTATCAATCACTGGTTTCCTTTAGGTCCGACGGGGGCCCGAGATGGATGCGTTCTCAGGGCGCTGGGGAGGGAGACTCCCGGAAAATCGTCGAACTATTCTACTGTCTTTTATTGGGGGCACAGGTTTAACGCGCCCTTATTTTTCCTATTTCTTCCATTAGGAACAGGCTAGTGAGCCTGTATCTGCCCCTCTTCTCGGCATTAGTTCTATCGAGGAGAGGCAAGGTCGCACATCCAAAGCAGCAACCTACATAGGTAGAGATAACACCGCTGCCCCTATGGCAGCAAGTGGAAGCTCTACCTGTGTATCGGAAAGCTACGCGCAAACCTTGAGGAATACGGTGGATATCCCTGGTGAATTCTGCTTAACTGAGGTGCATGACACATTGGGAAGCTTTCACCGCCGAGAACCTGAAACAGGTGCCACCTTCGATCCTGGGCGTTTTCCAGCTGTCGAAGCATGGTGAAAACATCGACTATGTTGGACGCGCCGACGAAAACCTGCGTGACTCACTCGCTGCTATGCTGGGCAAAGGTTATACGCAATTTCAGTGGGTGCACCTCCCCTGGGTAAAAGAGACATTCGAGATGCACTGCCGTCTTCATCATCACGGTGGCGGGCTAAAGCGCCTCGATAACCTTGACCATCCCTATCCTCCGGAAGGAAAGTTGTGGCCATGTCCCGTTTCCGCTCAAACGCCGTCCATGTGCGAGATTGGCTGACTCACGCATCAATGCGCGACAGTAATAACGAGCGCACTATTGCGCGACACTAATATAGCAGCTTGACTTCGCTCTGCGGTCAGAGCAAACAAGATGGATGCCGCATAAAAAAGCTAAAAAAACCAAAGCTGAAAAGCCGAAAAAGCCCATAAAAGCCGCTAAGGCCGTGGGCCTGGGCGCCGCATTAAAGAAGGCCGCCAAAGAACTTGGGAAAAAAGTTGGGGTCACGGCCTCAAAAAAACCTGCCGCGCCGCTCCCAAAGAAGGCCGCTGCTCCAGCGAAGTCTGAGAAACCCGGGAAAAAGGTTATCGTAGAATTACCCAAAAAAATTGCCTCTCCCGCGAAAGTGGAGAAGCCGGGCAAGAAAGCCGCCGTTCCTGCTCTTTCGCTCGTTAAGGGGAAAGAAAAGGCTGTTTCAGCTGCCAAGCCCGAAAAGATTGCTAAGGGAGCGCCAGTCGCGAAGACCGAAGGCAAGAAAAAGGGCGAAGTCGTGGTCGTGGTTCCTGCGCCGAAAGGCGTGGCGATCCTCACAAAAGACGGCAAGAAGAAGGGCAAGGCCGCTTCCGAAAGTTCGGTTTCAAAAAAGAATCGCTGCCGTGAACCTGGCTGTGATCTCGACTTCACGCTCGTCGGCTATTGCCGTATGCACTACATTAAAAATTGGCGAAGAATCAAACGTAAGGAAGGCATCCTTGCCAGCGGCCAGTTGAACAACTATGTGGAAGAGCTCGTAAACAAGTATCCCGATAAATATCTCGACGTGATTCGCGAAGATCTCGCCACCGAAAAGCAGTGGAGCAAGGTGGTGACCGACCTCGAGCTGGAAGGCAGCGACGACGATGCCGTGGTCGATGAAGACAATGAGGCCGTGCCTGAAGGCGTTCGACCGGCTTCAAGTGGCGGCGGTGGCGGAAGCCGTGGGGAATTTGACGACGAAGGCGACGCGTTCTAGCCGACAGAAGGTGCTTGGGCAATGGCCTGCGGTTTTTAGAAGGGAATTCGCCAATTACGCGGATTCCCTTCTTTCGTTTACCTGTTTCCGTTTTTGGCTATCCAGAATTGAAACTCCGCGCAATGAAAATCCACTGAATTTATTGAGTAACGTAGCGCTTTACACGGGGTTCGCTTGACCTTGCCCGACGCACAGCTACAATAACTAAATACGCTTAACAAAAAGGATTTTGCGGAACGCCGGGAAATTGGCGGGACAGATAAAAGAAGCGTGCTCCACGAGGAGCGAATAGGTCCCTAGGGAGGGGAACCAATGTTCGGAATTGGCAGTAAGCCTATCATCGGACTCGACATCGGCTCGAGCGCAATAAAACTTGTAGAAGTAGAGAAGAAGCGCAGCGGCTGGGTGGTTCGCTCGTTCTCCAGCGTGACGTTACCGGAAGACACGATCGTTGACGGTGAGATTGTGAACCAGGCAGCTGTGGTCGAATCCATTAAAGCGCTGCTTAAAGAAGCCTCTCCTCGTTCGAAGCTTGTTGCGACGTCGGTTGCTGGTGCGTCGGTGATTATCAAGCACATATCCATTCCGAAAACCGGGCCCAAGGAGCTCGAAGACCAGGTTTACTGGGAAGCCGAACAGTATATCCCCTTCGACATGAAAGACATTTCCCTCGACTACGAAGTTGTGCAGGAGGATACGGGCGACGGCAAGATGGATATCCTTCTTGTTGCCGCCAAAAAAGACTTCATCGACAAACGCCTCGCGACCGTTCGTGAGGCAGGGCTGACACCGGAAGTTCTCGATATTGATGTATTGGCTCTCGCCAACGTGTTCTGGGAAAACTATGAGATGACCCAGGACAACGCGGTGGTTCTTGTGGATGTCGGGGCGTCGCTCACGAAAATCAATATCGTGAGCCATAACACCACCATTTTCACGCGTGACGTGGCGATCGGCGGCAAGAACCTTACGCAAGAAATCCAGAATAAGCTCGGTATTTCATTTCAGGAAGCCGAGGTGCTCAAGATCGATGCTTGCAGTACCGGGCAAATTCCGGAAGAAGTTCTTCCGCTTGTCACGGCTATTTCGGAAAACGTAGCTCTCGAGATTCGGCGCTCGCTCGATTTCTACGCAGCATCGCCCGTTCAGCTTCCCGTGACCGGCGTTTTCCTATGCGGTGGCGCGAGCCGGATTCCTGGTCTGTCAAACATGCTCACTGAAGTGCTTGGGCTCTCGGTAGAGTATCTTAACCCGTTCAATAAGGTGGCTTGTTCGGGAAGGCAATTCAATGAGGAGTTCGTAGCGGCAATTTCCAGCAGCGCCGCTGTTCCTCTCGGCCTGGCATTGAGAAACGAGGTTTAGACGGCGCATGATCCGCATAAACCTATTAGGTAAGAAAAAAGTTGCCGGCATGCCGTTCGGGCTCGACGAGAAGCTCGAGAAGCTCGGCGTAAGCCTATCCGACTTCAATGACCTTCGCCCGGCCATTGTGCGAGTGATTACGCTGGTGGTCGGTATCTACATCGCCAACTTTGTTCCCACATATCTTCACGAAGAGAAGATGAAAGAGCTTGATGAAAAACAAGCAAAGATTGCTGTGAAGACGGCGGAACTTCAAAAAGAATTGAATACGAAAAAAGATATCCGCAAACAGATGGAGCAGTTGAACAAGGAAGAGGTGGAGCTGCAACGCCAGCTGAACGCCGTAAACTCACTTCAGCGCGATCGCGCCTCCGCGTTTGTAACTATGAACGATATTATTCAACAGCTGGCAAAGACGCAGAAGGTATGGGTAGAGGATCTCAAGTACGAGAACCGTAAAATCACGCTGAACGGTCGAGCCTGGGAGTATTTTCCGATAAACGATTTTGTAAAAGCAATCACAGAGTCTACTCGCTATTCCAACGTGCTCTTCAAGGAGATATCGGCGGAAGAGGCAAAAAAAATCATTGCCGGAGTACCGGAAGCTTTACAGAAGACTAAGAAATTTTCCCTGGAGTTCTCCGTCAGGGAGCTGGAGTAACGAATGCTGCAGCGGCTAAAGGGCTTGCTGGAAAAGTTGAAGTGGTCACATGTGATCATCCTTGTGGGTGGCGGCGCCGCTTTTTTCTATTTCATGCAGGACACCTCCGAGGTTGAGGCGAAAGAAGCCGCGATAGTGAATGAAGAGCAGCAGATTTCCAGCCTTGAACGAAAGATCCAGGAGGCCAAAGAGTTTGAGCGGCAGTTTGAAGAAAAGAAAAAACGCTACTCCGACCTCGTTAAGTCACTACAGAATCTAAAGGAAGCTCTTCCCAGGCAGTTCTTCCTTCCTGATCTCCTTTCCGATTTATTACGTGAAGCCAAGCAGCTCGAAATTGAAATTACGGTAATCCGCCCGGATCTCAAAGAAGAGCAGGGAGAGCTTTATAACTCCCTCGGCTTTACGATCGAGGCGCGTGGAACTTTTCTGCAATTTTTTATTTTTCTCGATCGGATGGCGCACATGTCGCGTTTGATCAATGTGGAGAATTTTTCTATCATCCGTGACCAAAAGCGCCCGGCCGTGACTCTTGGTGGAGAGGAAGGGGCTTTTGCGGGGAGCAAGCTCAGCGGCGGTCGCGGTGTCTTTCCTGGAATCATTGGTAACATAAAAGTACTTACCTATCGGTACCGAGGCAGCCCGGGCAGTTCGAGCCCACCGGCCGGAGGCAAAAAATGATGCTCCGTTATGTCGCTTGCCTCTGTTTCTTTTTCGGAACTTACTCGATGGCTGAGGATGTTTCACCCGACACCGTGAGTACGGGTAAGGAAGTAACGATCGAAGCCTTCCTGCAGAGTCTTTCGACTGTGCAGGGCGTGGTGACCCGCAAGGATCCGTTTGTCGAAGTGGCTCCTCCTTTTGAAATTCCTGCGCCCGAAGCAGCCGTGGTTGACGATAACGGACCGGTGATGGGGGCTCCGATTCTCGAGCGTTATCAGCTAGCGGAATACGAGGTGGTCGCAGTGCTTCTTGGCGACAAGTATCCCCGCGCGCTTCTCCGATTGCCTGGTGACAGCGGCTCGAAGTCCGGGAAGAAAGTCGTGATTGTGAAAGAGGGCGATAAGCTCGGGAATCGCAAAGGAGTGATCAAGCAGATCACGAACGAAGGGCTGATTATCCAGCAAGCCCAGCGCTCCAAGCATGGTTTTGTGGACCGCACGGAAGTGCTACTTAAGGTCGGGGCTACGGCAGAACAGCAAAAAGTTTCACTTTCCGCAGTAAACACGCCCACGGATGGCGGCGGGAACAAGTAAATCGCAGTGAGTTCAGGAGGAATGCAAATGGGGAACAAAAAATTCTTGGTCGGTTTGGGATTAGCTATTTCGCTGGCCAGCTCTTCGGCGGCGTATGGCGCCGAGGGCAAAGTTCTTAAACTTGATTTGAGCCCCGGAAAAGACCGCGCCACCCTTGTAATCTCTCACTCTGGCACGGGAAAGTTCCGGCTTTTTCAGAGCGAGAAACAGGCAAGCGTGATCATTGAGGCCGAAAATCTCAATCTGCCGCCTGCGCTCACAAAGATGATCGATGCCTCCGGGAATACGGGCCCCGTGCTCCAGCTTACGCCGTATAACTCAAGGCAGGGAACGCGCGCGATGGCGAAGTTCGTGATTCAGCTCCGCGGTCGTGCCGATGTGACCAGCCGCGAAACCCCTGATCGTTTTACTGTGGAGATCGTGAGAAAGGCCGGGATGCCGGCAATGACGGCAGCACCCGCTCCTCGGATTAACCTAACAGAGAAAGATGAAGTAGTCGCGCGTCTCGCCGCCAGCCAGAAAAGCGACGACATCGCACGCAAGCTCATCGAAGTATTGAACACGCCCCAGGAAGAGAAGAAATACTTCGGTTCTAAGGTTACATTCGAGGCGAAAGATGCCGATGTGCCGGACATCTTTCGCCTGGTGGGAGAAAGCTCAGAGTTGAATATCATCTGGGATCCAGACGTGGAGGGCGCGAAAACCAGTCTCGCAGTAAAGGACCTTCCGTGGGACCAGCTTCTCGATATCGTAATTCAACAGCGTGGCTACAAGGCCATGGTAATGGGGAACGTAGTTCGAATTATGACGGTTGAAACTTTCAACAAGCAGGCCAAGGCCCGTAAGGAAGAAATTTCGCTCAGCGACGAGCTTGAGCCAGTGGTGATGGCTGTAATTCCCCTCAGCTTCGCTGAGGCGCAAGATATCAAGCAAATGATCAGTGAGTTGATTCAGGAAAAGACGGGCACTGGTCAAACGGCTTCGGGACCAAGCAGTGGCTCTGGTACTGGCGGCCCGACGGCGAGCAGCAGTAGCCCGGGCGGAAGCCAATCCAAGGATGGAGACGTTAAACTCAATCAGGACTTTAAGCGAGGTCGGCTCGAGATTGACAGGCGCACCAACTCGCTAGTGGTAACCAATACCAAAGACTCTATCGAGCGGATCCGGCGTCTGATTAAGGAGCTCGATGTTCCTGTTCCGCAGGTGCTGATTGACGCGAAAATCGTTATCGCATCTGAGAACTTTTCGCGGCAGGTGGGAATCAAATGGCAGGAGCATCTTACGAGCGAATCCGGCTCAGCCGGAACGGCCGGAGCTTTTGGTGCAGACGCGAAGGAAGTTTTGGGAGGCGGGTCAGAAGCAAGGGACGGAAACAGCGAGTTCGAGATCAAGGGTGACACGGGAGCTGCTACCATTGGATTCGGTTTCGGTGCCGGCGATAAAGCCAATATAACGGCGGCCCTTTCGCTCGCAGAAATCAACGGACTAAGCCGGACCGTTGCCTCACCTAGGATAATTGTGAACAACAACAAAGAAGCGAAGATCACGGATGGCGTGACAATTGCCAAGCTCGTAGCTGGCGACGGTGGTGGTGGAAAAGATCAGCAGACGGCAGAGCTTTCTCTGAGTGTTACGCCTGCAGTAACCAGCCGTGGATCTGTTCAGCTGAGAAAATTCAGCATCACAAAAGGTGCCCCTGTTTCCAACGACACCTTGGCTACCGTAATCGACAAGAAAACCCTCGATACTGAGGTGATGGTGGACAGCGGAGCGACCCTTGTGCTTGGCGGGATCTATCAGATGAACCAGTTGGAGGCCGTGGGGGGGATCCCCGTGCTGAAAGATCTTCCTTTCATAGGGCAGCTGTTTCGGGTGAACACAAATCAGTATAACAAGAGCGAGCTGATGGTGTTCATTACCCCGCAGATCATTGACCCTGAGGCCGCTTCCCAGGGTCTATAGGCGCTCGTGCATTAGTCGACTATTTTGCATTAGTTTAGTCGACGCGGTATAAGCGAGAACAATATGATTGAAAGAGAGCCGTACCGACCTGGCTTGGTGCGCAATCAAAACTTGGTGCAGCAGCTCAAAGAGCTTCAGAAGAACCCTCGATCGCTCGTTTTCGTTTCGCTTGCCGAGCTCTACCGCAGCGAATCACTGCCTCACCAAGCGATCGAAATCCTCAACGAGGGCTTAAATTATCACCCGGGACTGGCAAGTGCAGTGCTTGCCAAGGCTCGTTGCCTGTTCGATCTCCGGCGCTTTGCCGAAGCTTCCGCTGTATGCCGCGAGATTTTGCGCAGCAATGGAGAAAATATCAAAGCCCATAAACTGCAGGCGGATATTTTCATTCGTTTAGGCCAGCGGAAAGCCGCCATTCGCTCGCTCACGAAGGTCGTATCCTTGTTTCCTCAGGATAGCGAAGCCGCGAGGGCCCTCGAGGAGCTGGAGAATTTGGAAACAGGAATTTTCGTTCCACCGGAACGCGTTAGCCGCGCATCCTCCGATGCCGCTCCGGCTGCGCTCGGACGCATCAGTGATTTTCAGGTCGGGTCTTTCAGTGAGTCCTTTGCTGCAATTCCAGCCGAGAACCCCGTGTTTTCTGAACCGTTGCTGGTCATACCAGTAGAAAATAACAATGGGCCAGATCCCGACGACGGGGGCGAGCCGACTTTTGCCACTCGCACCATTGCGGAGCTTTACCTTCGCCAGGGGTTGAAACGGAAAGCGCTGAAGGTATTGCGCAAAATCCTGCAGGAAGAACCCATGAATGCGTGGGCTAGAGAAACCTTGCAAGACCTTGGATCTGATGGAATAGTGCCTCGTGCTCAGCCTAAAGTTCCGTCGCAACGCAATGCACTAACGCAAAGGGCGAAGATACTGGAGCGTATGCTTGCCCAGGTTCGCCTGCGAAAAACGCGCGGCGCCTGAACGCATCGAAGGAGACTATCTCGTATGTACGAAACTGGCGATTTTCGCAAAGGTCTTAAAATTGAGTTCGAGGGGCAGCCCTACGTAATCGTGGATTTCCAGCACATCTCTCCGGGAAAAGGCGCCGCTTTCACCCGCACCAAGATGAAGAACCTGCTTACCAAAAACACCACCGAGAAAAATATCCGGAGCGGTGAAAAGGTGGATGTTCCGGACATGGAACAGAAGGCTTATCAGTACATGTATGCCGACAACGACGGCTTTCACCTGATGGACCAGAAAAATTACGAGCAAATTCAGCTGAGCGAAGCGGAAGTTGGCGACGCAAAGAATTATTTCCAGGAAGGCGCAACGATCGACGTGCTTTTCTACAAGGGTAAGCCCATCACGGTGGAAGTTCCCACTTTCGTGGTGCTTACGATCACGGAAACGCAGCCCGGAATTCGCGGTGATACGGTATCCGGCGGCGGCAAGCCTGCAACGCTGGAAACCGGAGCTGTGGTAACGGTGCCAATGCATTTGAGCGAAGGCGATAAGATCAAGATCGACACTCGCGACAACAGCTATATTGAGAAAGTGAACTGATGCTGCTTAAAGAACTCGAAAAAATCATCAGGATCGTCGAGAAATCTGAGATCGCTGAGCTTGAATGGGAAAAAAATAAAGAGCGTATCCGAATCCGCAAGGACAACGGCCCCGCGGCCCCCATGAACTATTACGCCGCTCCCATGCAGTCGGCCCCGCAGGCCCGTGAAGCGGTGGTTTCGGTAGCACCAGCTGTAGCCACAGCGGCGGAAGCTGCAAAGCCGGCCGCACGTGGAAAAGAAGTTACCTCTCCTTTCGTCGGCACGTTCTATTCGTCTCCCTCGCCGACCGCGAAGAAATATTGCGACGTTGGCACACAAGTAAAAAAAGGCGATGTTCTCTGCATCATTGAAGCAATGAAGATCATGAACGAGATCGAAGCGGATTTTCCAGGGAAGATCGTCGCTGTTCTCGCCAAAGACGGCCAGCCTGTACAGTACGGCCAGCCACTTTTTCAAATTGAATAGACTCGGAACGCAGAGGTTCTAGTGGCTCACAAGATCCGTAAAGTACTGGTGGCAAACCGGGGCGAGATCGCCCTTCGCGTGATCCGCGCCTGTAAAGATCTCGGGCTCGAAACGGTCGCGGTATATTCCCAGGCCGACGAGCACTCTCTGCACGTAAAGTTGGCAGACGAAGCTGTATGCATCGGCCCCGCTCCTTCCAAGCAGAGCTATCTTAATATTCCCTTTGTGATCGCCGCCGCGGAAGTAACCGGCGCTGATGCGATCCATCCCGGCTATGGCTTTCTCTCCGAAAACGCCGAGTTCGCGCGGATCTGCCGGGACTGTAATATCAAGTTCATTGGGCCCAAACCGGAGAGCATCGCTCTTCTCGGCGATAAAGTTTCTGCTCGTACCACGGCGGTAAAGGCCGGCTTGCCGCTTCTGCCCGGCACCAAGGGCGCAGTGAAGTCGCTGGAGGAGGCTCAGTCCGAAGCCAATAAAATTGGTTTTCCCGTGATCCTGAAGGCAACTGCCGGTGGCGGTGGGCGCGGGATACAGGTGGTGCACGATAAAGAGAAACTCGCGTCTTCGTTCGAGCGCGTGCGCTCAGAAGCGGGTGCTGCTTTCGGCAATGCCGATGTTTACCTGGAAAAATTCTGCCAATCTCCTCGTCACGTGGAAATTCAGGTTGTAGCCGATGAACACGGAAACGCGATTTTCCTCGGCGAGCGCGACTGCACGGTTCAGCGCCGTCACCAGAAGATGATTGAGGAAGCACCTTGTCCCGTGATTTCCGAGGATACCCGCAAGAAAATGGGAGCAGCTGCGATCGCGCTTGTTAAAGAAGTGGGCTACTGGAATGTCGGTACCGTGGAGTTCTTGCTCGATACCGATCGCAAGAGTTTCTATTTCATGGAAATGAATACCCGCGTGCAGGTAGAGCATCCCGTCACGGAAATGATAACGGGTATCGACATAGTTAAGTTGCAACTTCAAATTGCGGCGGGCGAGAAGCTAACTATCCGGCAAGAGGATGTGAAGCTGAAAGGCCATGCGATGGAAGTCAGGATCAACGCCGAAGATCCCGATACGATGAAGCCGTTTCCCGGTAAGATCGAAGGGTTGCATGTTCCTGGGGGCTTCGGTGTTCGTTTTGATAGCTTCATTTACGACCAGTACACAGTGGTTCCCCATTACGATTCCATGCTCGGAAAGCTCATTACTCATGAGGAGAACCGGGAAATGTGTATTAAGAAAATGCTGCGCGCTTTAGAGGAGCTGAAAGTGGGCGGCATTAAAGTGAATTCTGCTTTCTATTCTAAAGTGCTCAAGAATAAAAAGTTTCTGGATAATCAATACGATACGAACTTTCTGGAAGAATTCCTCCCTAAGAAAAGTTAAAATATTCTGGTAGGCAGAACGCCCAAGGAACGGGTCGTTCTCGATAAAGGGTAGGAGACCCATGTCTGTCCAGAAACTCGTTGCTGAAGCTGACAAGCTTTTGGAAAAAGGGAAGATTCCCGAAGGCATCGCCAAGCTGAAATCGGCGCTGACCGAGGAACCCCTGAATCAGATTGTCGCCACCAAACTGGCGAATACCCTCGTTCAAAACAAAGAAATCGCGGAAGCCGCGAAAGTTTATGGTGCACTGGCCAAACGACTTAGCGATGCCGGCAAGTCGCAGGTAGCCATCGCGATCTACAAACAGGCGCTTGAGCTGACGCCTGACGACATCAATCTCCGAGTAAAGTTCGCCCAGGAGTATGAGTCGGCGGGAAAACTGGGCGATGCTTTTCTTCAGGGCCAGATAGCGCTTCAGTACTACCTCAAGCGGAAGAAATATTTCGATGCTGCGAACCTGATGCCGCTTATGGCCCGCGCACAGCCCAAAGACGAAAAGATAAAGCTGGCCTGGGTGGACGTGCTTCATTTGTCGCAAGCCGAGCAGAAGCTCGTGCACTTCCTCGTCGCTTGTTGCGGGCCTCCCGGAGTGCTGTCGCAGGAGTTTCCGGTGGGCGGCGAACCCACTTCGATGTCGCAGGCGCTTTACGAAGGTCTGAAAAAGCTTGTTCCATTTTTCCCGCGTGATCCACGCGTGGCCTACACGATGGCCTGGGCTGCTTATCGTCGCGGTAGGATGAAGGAGTTCTACCATTTCCTCCGCGAGAGCCTGCGCCGCGAGCCTGATTTCTCTCTGTCTATTCTGCTGCTGGCGCGTGTTTTGGCTGAGACGCAGAAAATGAACGAAGCCCTGTTCGCCTACAAGTACTTCAAGGAAAGGATGTCGGCAGACAAGTCGGTCGACATGCTGACGCTGAACAGGCTCCTTGAAACTTTCATGGAAAAGAACGGATGGATAAAGTTCACGGAGGAGATGGGCGGTGCACTCGACGCCGCTGGCTTCCTGAAAGCGATCACAGGTGCGGAATCCGCTTCGGTAAAGGCCGCCGCTGCGGCCGAGAAAGAGGAAAAGGCTCAGGAAAACGCAAAAGGCCTCAAGGCGGGAGGAGGCCAGGAACATGCGCCGGCCGAAATCGAAATCGGACTAGGCGGAGATCCTTCCGGTGATCAGGCGATGGAGATCGTGCTCGCCACCGGGCAGACCGTAGCTGACGCGAATAAGCAGCAAAAAGTTTCCGACAAAGACAAAGATCCGATGAAAATGCAGGCCGAGCTGATTAAGGCCGCAATCCAGGCCACCGTCGCTGGAATGGGGCAAAACCAGGCCCCCCAGCAAACCATGGTGCAGCCTGTGGTGCTGCCAGTGATTCATTCCGCACCTGTAAATGCCGCACAAATTGATCCAGAGGTGCTGGCAAAAGCGCAAGCCGCCGCAGCGGCATCTTTAGCTCCTGCATCCAAACCCGCTCCAGCACCAACTCCGGCACACCAGGATGCTTCTGACGAATCTAACGACGATGTTAACTTTAGTGGTGAAAGTGTTGAGTTCACCTCACTCATAAAGATGGGGGCCGACGAGCGCGCCGCTTTAAGCGCGCCCGAGGAAGTTCCCCCGGTACCCGCGCCGGTCGATGCCGCTGCAGATGATGGAGCCACACGAGTGGCACCTCTCTCGCCTTCCGCCGAAAAGACAAGCGTGTCCGTTATACCAGCTCCGTCACCTCAACCCGTACCAACACCAACTTCGGCACAACAGGGTGCTCCTGAAGAATCGACCGACGACATTGACTTCAATGGTGAGAGTGTTGAGTTCACCTCACTCATAAAGATGGGAGCCGATGAGCGCGCCGCTTTAAGCGCGTCCGAGGAAGTTCCCCCGGCACCCGCCCCGGCCGATGCCGCTGCAGATGATGGCGCCACACGAGTGGCACCTCTCTCGCATTCTGCTGAAAAGACAAGAGTGGCCGTTACACCTCCAGAAGAGGGAGATAGCGCCGAAGAGCCTCCTCCACCTAAGAAGAAACTGTTCAACCCTATGGAACAGATGATCATTCCGGAAGACATGCCTTCGCTTTCTCTCGAAGATAAGGGCGATGAACGCACGATGATGTTTTCTCCGATCGATGTGCTCGACGCCGCGAAGGTGATGAAAAATCGGGAACTTGCTGATGTGGAAACGCGTTCCATGGAGATTCCCAAGGAAATTCTCGAAGAGAATGCTGCGAGGAAGGCGCTTCCTAAGGAAGAGGAGTCTGCTGAGGCCGACAAAACCAAGTGGAAAAATCTCAAAATTGAAGGTGAAAAAACCGTAGTATTTTCCCCAGTCGAGGCTGTGCAGGCAGGAGTTGCCAGTCGCCGACCAATGGACGCGCCTGTTCTCTCAGGCAAAGCGGAATGGAAGAAAGATCAGGCGCAGGCTTCCCCAGAAGCAAAGGCAGAGGCCGAAGCGGGTGCGATCCAACCGGATTCAGAGGAGCCGCGGGCCTCGAGTGACGACGATGCTACCAGGATAGTTGCTCGCCCATCGCCGACAGCTTCGGATTCAATTAATAATCTTGCCAATGATGGCGAGGCAACGCGCATTGTGATGCGGCCTTCAGCCTCCGACATGGAAGCGCCGGAGAAGTCTGGTGCCCTTCTGAGGCCGGAAGCGGAGAGCTCCAAAGGGCAGAGTAGTTCCATACCCGTGACGGCTGAAGCAGAGGTGCCGGCGAAAGAAGCGAATTTGAATGCCATTATGCCAATTCCTGACATGATGTCTGACTCGGAAGGCCTGGCTGGTGCCCGCGAGGAAAAGGTGGATCTCGGTGATGACCTTCTCGAAGGCGCAACGCGGGTTTTCACACAGCCCACTACGGCTGACAAAACCGAGCACCTCATCAAAGAAATAAAAAAAGAGATGAAGCAGAAGGCGAATGCCTTTCTGAACATCGAGATGCTGATGAAAAAGGCCGAAAGATATACAGCGAAGAGAAACTATTACCTGGCCCGAAAAGCCCTTCGCCATGCCCAGGCTTTGGGTGCCGAGGAAGATGTGGTCAAGGCCAAACTTCGTGAGATTCGGAAACTGGAGTTCCCTGAAGGCCTTTACAACACGATCTCTTCTGACCGTGCGGGAAAAGAAGACACCTCAGAGGTACTCGATCGTCTTGAGCAGGAGTTCGATCTCGCTCAAACCGATGAGAGTGGATCTGGCGCTCTTAGCACTCTAGTGGAAGCTCGAATAGAGGCGATCTTTCGTGAGAGCGACCCTCGCACAATTCTCGATTTCGGTGTCGCCCTTCAGGAAATGGGGCTCTACCGACAAGCGGAAGCGATGCTCTTGCGACTCGTGTCTGAGTTTCCAGAGTATGCGTTTGACGCTTACTACCTCGCCGCAATGTCAAAGGTATCGCGCCGAGATTTCGCAGGTGCGGCTTCGATTCTTAAGAAATTAAGCTCTGACAGCGGTAAGACAGAGATTGAGAAAATTCAGATCTACTACGCCCTTGGTGAGGCTTTTGAAAAACTGCGGCAGCCTGACCGTTCAAGAAAGTTTTTTGAAAAGGTGGCTGAGCTTGATGCCAACTACAGGAACATCCGGCACAAGCTGGAAGAGTAAACGATGGGCAAGAGGATCTTCTGGATATTCCTGCTCCTCGTATCGCTGACCACGGCGGCGATGGTGATTTATGTTCAGTCGGAGAGTTTCGCCAGGATCGTGAAAGACCGCCTGCAGCGGAACGTTTCCAGGAATCTGGGCGTAGACCTGAATTTTGATAGGCTGAAGATCGGAGTTCTACCCCCGTCTGTTTCGCTCCTCAATGTCGACCTCAAAGTTGTGGAGAAAGACAACAAGCTCGGACTCGATGACGACACGGTGTTCAAGGCAGGAAGCCTGGGATTTTCCTTTTTGATGATTCAGGCTTTCAGCCGCGGAATAGCCGTGAACAAGGTCTTCATCTCTGACGCCCAAGTGAAGATGCGAATTCCAGAATCCAAAGCGGGCAGCCAAGGTGAGAAGCTCTCCGACCTTGTGCATAAGCCGATTCGTGTTGAGATCAGCGACAGTTTTTTTGCAACAATCAGGCAGGTTGAACTGAGGAATACTCAGATCGACCTATCCTGGAAAGAAAGCGCGGGAAAGTCTCGGGTCGCGGTCAAAAGTATAAGCTATGCCGCCATTACGCCGACCAAAGAGGGCACTAACCTGGTGCTAAATGCGGAAGACATCGAGCTTCAATTGCCGAAAATCAGGGAGCGCGCCAAAGCGATCAAGCTTAACGCCGATGTGCAGAAGGGCCTGATTCTGCTTTCAACTCTCGACGTGCAGAGGCATGAGGCGGCACTGCATGCGGCTGGAAAGCTTGTTGGCTCGATCGACAATCTCGGCGACTCCCGGCCCGACATCGATATCATTCTCCGCGGTCCCTTCAGCGAGCTTTCGGATTTCGAAAAAGCTCTGGGAAGTTTCGGAGGGGAAGTTCTTGCTGACGCAAAAATAGTCGGAAGGCTTCGAGATCCTTCGGTGCAGGGCAAAGTAGAAGTTCGCAGTTTCAAGCATTCTCTATGGAACATTGAGAAGATCGAATTGAGCGGTTCCTACGGCTCCGGACTCCTTGTGCTCGACTCATTTTTGCTGGCGAATTCTGGCGGACGAATTTCGCTGAAAAATAAAATGGAACTGTCGGTTCCATTTAAGCCGGAGCCGGCGGTTTTCCAACTGAAACTCGAGAATGTAAAGTTCGAAGATTTCGCTGGTGACTTGAAAAAAGACGTCAACAATCTGCGAATGAAGCTGGACGGGTTCATTAACGCCCGCGTTGATTTCGCCGAAACTGCCGGAAAGGTTAAGTTGGCCACGCTTAACTTGCGACCCGATGCGAAAGTGACCGACCTCGAACTGAACAATCAGGTTTTCAAGAAAGATCGGCCTTATAAGCGAATCTTCAAAATTCAGCCCATTCAACTATCGGGGAACGTGCAGCTGAAGAATGGAGACCTTACCGTGACTGCCGGTAAGCTCGCTCTTGCTTCCGGATTTCTCGATGTGAATGGAACTGTAACAGAGAAAGAGGGCTTCAACCTGAAAGGCACTTCCACGATGATTAACATCGGAGCTGAAGTTGGTGATATCTCGGGAATTCCGGTTGAAGGGGAAGGCGCCATTTCGATAGATGTGCATGGAAAAGGCGACGATGTGGTGCTCGATTTTGACTTGAACCAGCAGAAAGCCAAATTTGTTCGCTTTGACTTCGGTCGACTAGAGGGCCGAGTTACCTACGACGACAAACGCTCAATAATTTCGATTACAAATATAGTTGGCCAGCAGGAAGGCGCGGCCTACAGCGTGAATGGAAAAGTAAATCTCGGTGAAGGTGACGACATATCGCTCGACGCCACTTTCACGGATAGCCCGCCGGATGACCTCTTTCGTATTTTCTCCCATCAGCTCAAAAACATCACCTGGATCCCCCGTGGCATGACGGGCACGATTCGTGGCAAGGCAAAGGTCGGGGGCAAATATACGGATGGCCTGAATACCCTGGAGATAAGTTCGCAAGTAACGGGCAAAAATCTTTCTTACAAGGGAGAAGTGGTACATGAACTTGAGGCATTTGCCGGAGTTACAAAAGGCGTCGCATACGGAAGGGATATTCGTGCAAAAAAGTACGAAACACCATTTGTGGGCAGCATTGAATACGATCTTCGAACCGATGAGATGCGCTACTCTATCGATGCCGAACGCGGGAAACTTCGCAGCTTGGATTTCCTTGCTGCCTCGGGAATTCCTGTAGATGGCCTTTATGCTTTCCATAGCCAAGGAAAAGGAAGGTGGGAGACACTGGAGAGCAAGAGTACCTTCAATGTCGGCAATGCATATGTTCGAACCCGTCCGTTGCCGCCCGTGAGTCTTGCCTACGAAACGAAAGCAGATTCTTCTTCTTTCTCGGTCAAGTTAGGTTCAACAGCCAGCCTCAGCGGTACGATCAGTCAGAGCCCTCGAGGAGAGTCTCAGGCTGTGCTTTCGCTTCAGCAAGCCAATTTTGATTTTTTGCTGTGCATGTTGAGCCGTGCAAATTGCAACGATGCCGGTCTTAATCTCACGACAACTTCCGAAGCGAAGTTCAGCTGGAAGGGCTGGGACTGGAAGAGTATGAGCGGAAGCGGAACTCTGCAGGAAATGCTCGTATCGAAAACTGGATTTAATCTTCGAGTTAGCAGCCCGGTGGCGATTACCGCCTTGAACGGGTTGGTCGAGTCGGGAAAGGGCGTATTAGAGGGGGAGGATTCTCGGATTGGTTTTCGTTTCAAAGGTCAGGTAGATGGCACACAGCTAGACAACTCGGTGAAGGGTTCAGCGTCTCTCAAAGTACTGGAGTTCATCACCCCATTGGTAGAAGAGGCGCGTGGTCGAATGCGACTTGATATCTCTCTTCTGGGTGATGTACGGAATGGCTCCTTTCGTGGATCTGTGCACATGGAGGAGGGCATGATGAGGCTGAGCGGCCTCGATGCCCCGCTTGATAATCTCGAGGCACACTTCAAGCTTGTGGATTCGAAGGTATCGATCGAAAATTTCAGCGGACAGCTTGGCGGCGGAACAGTACAGGCCAGCGGCGGCTTGGACTTGTTTCTCAATCGGCCGCCCCGCTTCGGAGTCGACTTGTATCTGGCAAACAACCGGATGAAGTTTTATCCGGTAAATTTCGCAGAAATCTCCGACGCTAAACTCAGCTTCGCGGGGGAGGCTCCCCCCTATCTTTTCTCGGGAACCGCCCGTGCGAAACGCGTGATGATGCGCAACAACTTCGATCTCGGCAGAGGGCAGAAGGGCTTGCAGAATGCGCGCTATCTTCCGGAGAAAGTCGCAGGCCTGAAATCTTTCTATGAAGTGCGAATCAGGGGAATTGCCGACAGCGGGATCTTCGTGGAGAATAACCTCCTGAATGCGGAGTTTCGCGGCGAAGTGACTTTGATGAACAATTTTGAGTTTCCGCAGATTGTTGGTCGGGCAGAGCTCATCAGGGGAAAACTTCTGTTCCGAAATACCGCGTTTACGCTGGACCACGCTTTTATCAGGGTTCCTAATCCCGACGTATTCAATCCCCAGTTCTCGATCGGCGGCGTTAGTAACGTGGACAATTATCGAATTAATATTTTTGCTAGTGGAACGATCGACCGGCCGAAGATCACTTTGTCGTCCTATCCTTCGCTGCCGCAGGAAGACATCGTTTCGCTGCTCGCGTTTGGCTATCGAGGCGAAGACACCCGCAAAGTTAATCCCAACGATACCTCCGCCATCACTTATTCCGAAGTGGGCTCCATTTTGCTCGAGCAGCTCCAGCTCAGCCAGAATCTCCAGTCGAAAGGCTTACGCGTAACGGTCGCCCCGTCGCTCAATGATTCCGAAACCAGCATTATTCGCCCGAACTCTGCTGCGACCGCTTCTCCTAAGGTTTATGTGCAGACCCAGGTAATGAAAAACCTGGAGGCTGCGTTTGGTGGAACTGTAGGTGCCACCCAGGGTCAGAATCTGGATGCCAAACTCGAGTATCGGCTCAGCCGTAAGGCATCCGTGAGTGCGATTTATGAGCAGAACACTTCAGTTGACCCCACTGAGACCTCGCGTAACTCTTATGGAGCCGACCTTAAGTTTCGCTGGGGGTTCAAATGAGCGCCTGGCTGTTATTGGCGATTTTTCTCGCGATCTGCACTGGCGCAAGCGCGGAAGAAGTTGCTGACGGGCAGGTAGCCCTGATCGCTTTGCGCGGTCAGAAAGTTTCTTCGGTCGAGTTCGGAGGCGATCCGATTCCGGCCATTGTGAAGGAGAAGTTTGAGGCACTTGCCGGAAAAGAGCTCAGCCCCACTGCCATCAGAAGCGTGCTGCTTTGGTATCACGAGAACGGCGGCGATGCACTGCTCGAAGCCAGAGTGGCAAAAATTCGTGGAAACCACGTGCTGCTCGTGAACAGCAAGCAAAGACTAAAGATCGCTGAAATTGTTTTCGAAGGCAATCAGACTGCCGCCACCGCCGTTCTCTTGCAGCAAGTTGAGCTGAAGGAAGGCAACGAGTACGTTCCCGAGATCGTGGCTTCTGCCGCGCAGAAAATTTCTTTGTTCTACAGCAAGCAGGGATATCTGGCTTCGGACGTCAAATTTACCTTTGATCCGCAGAAGCACGTGCTGCGCTTTGATATTACCGAGGGCGAAGCCACTTTGCTTTCCCAAGTCAGCATTTCGCCTCTCAACTCCATAGAACGCAAAGATCTTCGCTCTCGATACGAGCGCGAAATTCTGGAAGCTTTTGGGCTTAAGGCTGGTGACAGGATTCAGCGCGACAAGGTGCTTGACGGTATACAGGCGGTAAAGGACTGGCTGCGTGATCATGATTTTCTCATGGCTCGCGATCCGGTACTCGATTACAAAGTGGGCGAAGACGGTCGCGTGAGTTTACGCCTAGAGATCATTTACGGTGCGCGGATTCGATACGGATTTCGCGGAAATCGCCAGTTCAGCTATCGCGAACTTACATCGCTCGTCAGCGATGTGAAGGAGATCAGCTCAGGAAATGACTACCTTTCAGCAGTGCGCCGCCAGGTTCTCGAAGCGTATAAAGAGATTGGATTCGCCAACGCCAAGATTACCACTCTCGTTAGCGAAGACGCTGCGCGCGGAATTCGTTACGTCAGCTTAATCGTGAATGAGGGCAACAAGATCCTCGTGGATTCGATTGATATCGAAGGTGTGTTTTCGATGTCGAAAGAAGAGGCTCGGGAACGCTTCAAGAAGCTTGGATCGCGCCTGGTGCAGAGAGACTACTTTCACGAGGCGGGGGTCACCCGAGCTGCGGAACTATTTGCAGAGGAGCTGCGTTCGCAGGGATATCTCTCCGCCAAGCTCGAGTATGTAAAGCTCGATTTCAATCCCGAGCACACCAGGGTGAAGCCAACTATTCTGTTTAGTGAGGGCGTGCAAACTCGCGTGCAAACTGTCGAGGTAACCGGCCTGAAGACTTTCACTCCCGAAGAAGCTCGGGAGGTGCTGAGCCTCCGCGAAGGCGAGCCGTTTAATATTTTTTCCTTCGAGAAGGGCCTCCAGAAGCTGAAAGAGAAGTACCAGGAGGTGGGCAAGCTCAGTGCTCAGATCGTGAACGAAGCTTCCGAGTCGATCGTTAAGTACAACAAAGACAATAGCCAGGTATTCCTGCGCGTTGAGGTAGACGAAGGCCCCACTTTCCGCGTGGGAGAGATCATCGTGCGCGGAAATCAACTAACCCATTCCCGCGTGGTGCTGCGGGAACTCCCTTTCATTTCGGGTGACGTACTCACGCACCCCTTTCTGAACGAGGCAGAAGACAATCTTCGTAAGCTTAATCTTTTTTCGTCGGTGATAGTGCGCCCGATAGATCATCCTCAGGCAGATGATATTAAGGACATCCTGATCCTTGTCGAGGAAACCGAGCCCGGAAGCTTTGACGTTGTTCCGGGTCTCAGAAATGACCTCGGCGCGCGTCTGGGATTTGAACTTGGCTATAGCAATCTCGGCGGATGGAACCGTGGCGTGAACGCGAGCGCGATCTTCAACCGCCGCCTGCAGGATTACTACAGCCGAGGTGATAGCGGTTGGCAGAAGCCCGAGTATCGTATTTCGCTTGGATTTCGGGAGCCCTACCTCGCCGATTGGCCCGTGGTTTTCACTACGAACCTCACTTTTCTCCAAAGGCAGTACTCCCGGTTTGACGCCAATGTTCGCCGGATCACGCTTGGATTGAAACGCGAACTTAGCCGCTACTTCACTGGGTTTCTCGAGTACAGCTATGAACAGGTGGACATCAGGAACGCCCGACCACCCTATACGAGAAGCGATGAGCGTACCGACTACATTGGATCGATTACGCCGGGCTTCGTCGTAGACTCCCGCGCCGATAATGTGGGCAACCCCGATCCTTTCAATCCTAGCAAGGGCTTCTACTCAGTGAATCGCTTTGAAGTGGCCTCGGCCGTGTTTGGCTCCGCCCGCGATGTGGACTACTACAGAACCACCAGCCACAATTCCACCTATCTGCGAATTTTCGACTCGATCGTACTAGCCTTCGCCATGAATATGGGCTGGGAGCGGTCCAATCTCTCGGGGAATCCCGTACCTCTCCTCAAGCTGTTTAGGCTCGGCGGTTTGGGCTCGATCCGAGGCTATAACGAGGACGGGATTGAAGTCGGTACCGTGGGCAGTACCAAGAATATCAATGCATTGGGGTTGATCAACTACCGGGCTGAAGCCAGGATACCTTTGCAGGGGAGCCTCGGAACTGCGCTTTTTATCGACGCCGGAAACTTGATGATCGACCGTTGGAGCTTTGCCCCCGAAAAGCTAAGAAGCTCTATTGGAACAGGGCTGCGTTATAATACTCCCGTGGGCCCCGTGCTGCTGGATTTTGCCTGGCGACTGCAAAGCGATCCTGCCGTAGGTGATACCTGCGTAACGTCGCAAAGTCTGAACGATCGAACATGCGAAAAGGCTCCGACGGACCGCTACAAAATCCACTTTGCCATAGGTGTTTTCTGAAAAATTGAAATACTCGGGTATTTCCTAAGTGCGGGGAAAGACCTTGCTAAGCGGCATTCTTTGCCTTATCAATAGGACTTCTCGAAACCTAGCCGCGTTTGCCATTTTTTGGCGCTGGTACGACGGGATCCCGATCAGCCGAATAGGCCTCGATTTGATTTAGAAATAATAGGAATTTTGTATTTATGGCGACGACTTATTTTACCAAACAATCTGACATTTCCCGCAGCTGGCTCGTGGTAGACGCGCAAGACGTTGTTGTTGGCCGTCTGGCTACCAACCTTGCGATGTTCCTGATGGGCAAGCACAAGCCGACCTACAGCCCGCATATCGACAACGGCGACTATGTAGTAGTGATCAACGCCGAAAAGGTGAAGCTCACGGGTAACAAGTGGGATGAAAAACTTTATCGCAAGCACACCGGCTACGTGAAAGGTGTTCGCACCCGTACCGCTAAAGAGATGCTCGAAAAGAAGCCTTCGGAAATCATCCGCCTCGCCGTTAGAGGGATGCTTCCCAAGAACATGCACCTGGCTCGCCGCCAGTTGATGAAGCTCAAAATTTATACCGGGGACAAACATCCCCACGCTGTTCAAAATCCGAAGGCCGTTAAGATCGAAGGCCGCACGGGAAAGGTGACTGGTTAATATGGCTGCAGCTCAGCAAACTCACGAAATCGGAAAACGTAAATCTTCCAAAGCCCGCGTCTATGTAAAAAAAGGCACCGGCGTTATTACTGTTAACAAGCGCCCGATGGATGATTATTTCACCCGTCCTACCAGCCGCTTGATCGTGCAGCAGCCCCTTGTTCTCACGAACACGGTTGGCATGTACGACATCAATGTGAACGTTTCCGGCGGCGGCCCTTCCGGTCAAGCCGGCGCCACTCGCCATGCGATTGCCCGCGCGATTCTGGCCATCGACCCTACGACCCGCGCTGTTCTCAAGAAGGAAGGCCTTCTGACTCGCGACTCCCGTAAGGTGGAGCGTAAAAAGCCCGGCCAAGCTGGTGCCCGCAAGCGCTTCCAGTTCTCCAAGCGTTAATACTCGGAGTTCTCAAGACGAAAGGGCCAGCTGCGAAGCTGGCCTTTTTCTTTTCAGCCGAGGACAGGCGGAGCGCTTACTTCTTCGCGGCCGCGTTCTTTTTGTCGATCTCGCTTGCGAGGTCGCGGATCCTCTTTTGCTGCTCGGGCGGCAGGCTGTTCATGAACGCCTTGGGATCCGCGAGCGCCTTCTGGAGCTGGTCGTGCATCGACACTGTATCGCCGTTGTTTTTGTGAACCATGTCGCTGAAAACAGTCGAAGCGATATTGTTCACTTCCGCCTGTGCTTTGGGATCATTTCCCGTGATCTGCTTCAGCTGATTGAGCGCTTTTCCGGCCTCCGCGTCTGACTTGCCCAGCTCCTCCATTCGCTTCTGATCGCCGAGTAGCTTCTCGGTGTCTTTGAGCGCGTCCTGGTCGGTTTGATCGAGAGCAAAAGCGGAACGGCCCAGAATCGAAAGCGTGAACAAGCACGCGAGTAGCGGTTTCATACCCATTTTTTGGAACCCCCCGTTTTACCATTGTACCCCATTAAGCGCAGCCTGCAGCTGTGTCGAGAATGTAGACAGCGGCCACTGTAAACAATCTTTACGGCACTGTTTCCCCACAGATACAAGCTGCAGGTGAAAAGGGGGAAATCATCAAAGAGATACCGGGATTTCGCCGATTAAACCTAAGGGAAGCCGATGTATAATAAGCAGTGGGTGTGGCTGAATGAAGCACTTCAATAAATGCCGGATGCTACTCGTCGCGATGTGTGCGGCTATTACCTTGCGAGCGGTCGCCGCAAATGAAGAGCTCCCCGTTGTTGATTGCGCGAAAATGATGAATGAGCTCAATCGCAAAGTTGAAAAAGATGAAAAGTACAAGGCGCTGAAAGACGCTCTCCGCGGTTCTGATGGCCGTTGTGAGGCAAACATGATGGCCGGCATTGATCGGGAATTTGCTCGGAGAGCTGCGGCAGTTTCTACAAAAAATAACGCGAAGGATTGCGCTGCTTCTCTCTGTATTGCCACCTACCAGCGAGTGGGAGCTCTTTTTGAACAGTATAAAGCGCAGCTTCTGAAGGGGTGCGAGCTCGCCGCCGGAGCCGCGAAAGCTTGTACTGCTCCAGGATTACCGGCGGGAGACGCAGAACGTTTCAGGTGCATTTCCCGTGAGCTTCGAAAGGGCGCAGCAGCAGAAAAGGAGGCCGGTGGTCTGATCACTCGTGCGAAAGAAGAAGCAGAGAACTTTCGCAAACTAGCTAGTGAGGCCAGTAGTACATACGTTAAGGACAAGGCTGCAATTAGACCGTTTGAATCTCGCGAAGAACTCCAAACCGCAAGAGTTATCCGTGGAGATAAGCTGGAAACTGACCGTCCCGTTTTATTTGAACAGCTAAAAGCTATGGACGCTGCCGGAACAAGATCAACAGTTACTGCTGCTACATTACCTGTCTCGGCCGAAAATGGCGGTGCCCCCAATCTGCGTGCCTATTACAATAACGCCGACAATCTGGCACGCGAACAGAGAATAGCTGCCGCCGCCGCCACCGGTTTTCGAGATTTTGCAAAAGAGGAAGCCGATTATCGTAGAGATAGCGAGAGAACATTGATTTCCATGGCGGAAGAAAATGAGCGCCGCGCAAATGGTTTACCTCCCTCGACAATTATCCCTAGTCCTCAGACCCCCAGGAACACAGATGGTGCAAGCATGCTTCCAGGTCTAGGCACCACTGCTGGTCTCGCTTCTGCCGCGACGGGTCTTACTAATTCGCTGAACCAGCAGGCAGGTGCTTCAGCTGCCGCTCCTGCATCCGGCCTTAGCCAATTGGCCAGCGCCGCTCAGGCACTCTCCGGGATCGGCTCTGGCGCAAAGGAAGCTGAAGTGACGAAGTTCAAAGGCGGAGGCTCTAACCTTGGCAAAGTGGAGAATCCTCCAAAAGACGGAGTTCCGGAGAATCCCCAGGGCCGCGAGCAACTGGCGGCAGTTTCTACCGGCGGCGATGGTGCTTTCGTTAGCGGCAACGGAGACCTCCCGCCTATCGATGGTGCGGGCCAGACGGGGCGCTCACTCGCTTCTTCTGCGAAGACTGGCAAGGTGGGTGGCGGTGGAGCTGATGTGTCGGCAAACAGTAAAAAGAGAAAAGGAAGTGCTGAAACTACTGCTTGTGGAAGCGACAAAGAATGTATGGCCGCCATGGGAGTAGAAACCGCCCAGTTCAATAAGGCAGGTTCACTTGGAATTCCCGTAACGGGTTCTAGTGACACAGGACTCGGCAGCCTTGCCTCTCTCGACAATCTTTTTGGTCCTCTTCCTGGTGATCAACCTGGAATTACGCCCGCAGGTGCGACCCCGCTGTTCGGCAACCTCGGCCTGGGTTTAGGTGCTTCGGACGATTTCTCCGCACCTGTTAGCGGTGTTCAAGCCGCAGTCGAGTTGGCGCCAGCCAACTCGAGATCTTTGTTTGTTCGAGTGAAAGAAGTGCACGAGAAGGCGCTGAAGCGCGGCTCCGTGTCACTGTTCCACAAACGGCTCTGATTCGGATAAAATAGGAGACCGGGGGTAATTTGGGGGAGCCGTTCAAAATGGTAAAGATCAGCGCGCTAGTCGCGCTTTTGCCGTTTTTTGCGGGTGGGGAAGTGTGGGCCATTCCTGCAAGATGTGACTCCAGTAAATTCATGAACCAGATAAAGCCACGTGGCCCTTGGCCACCAGATCCCGACCGGGAGTGCGCGAATAATAAAGGAGCGAAATGCCAGGATGTGGACGGCGCTAAACTCAAACCCGGAGAAGACCCGGCCGCCTGTGAGATGGTTTATCGAAGAATCATTAAAACAATCAAAGAGTACGAAGCAAAAGTAAATGCGTACTGCACGAAATCAAACGCCAAACTGGATGCTTGTGAAGCTCTGGTTGGCCAGGGCACGAAGCAATCCACTTGTATGGCGGAACATGCGAATGAAACCGCAGCGGAAGAAACGAAGCTGGCGGGTGAGCTGATGGAGGCTCAGGGGCGTCTTCTGGTTTTTGAAGAAGCAGCTTCTGAAGCAAAAAAGAAATACTTGGGGTTCTGGGACAGCATTAGACCGAGACTGGGAGCGGCTGGAGGATTTCCAACTCCTGGACGCGCTCCTCATAGTGCCTTCGATCGAGACGCTATTGAATGCGGGGGCAAACCTGACTCTCCTTCGCTCTGGAATGGAGTGTATCCGACAGACCTCCGTAAACCCGAGACAAGCCCCATGGTCGCGGAACAGGTTAAAGCTATAAAGTACGCGGAAGCTTTTCGTAATGTCGCCTTTAATTCCGCGAAAAGGCATCAGGACACAACGATCGATTTCAGAAAACACGCAAAGAAGTTCGAAGAACTGGCCAGGACTGGCGGATCCCTCGACCCCAACGCGCTTAAAAATAAAGAAGACCCAAATAAATCCGACATCACCAAAGGCGATCAGAAGCAGCCTGCAGCTCAAGGAGGTGGTGGCAGCCCTGGCGGCGGCCAAGGTGGTGGCTCTCAGGCTGCGGCTCAAGAACAGGGCGGAGTTGGTGCGACCGCAGGCACTCCCGGCAGTCTGAATCCAGGCAATACTCCGAAGGATTTTCTTGCGAAAGGCGATCCCGCGAAGACTACGAAAAACGGAAGTCGTACAGGTGAAGGTAGCGATTCTGTTGGTTCCAAAGCCGAATCTGTTAGCGGGAGTTTTTCGGGAAGCGCTAGTCTGGGACGTTCGGCTTCACGCGCTGTCTCTGGCGAACGTTCCGGCGGCTCGTCAAAGAGCAGCAAGCCTGCTGCTGCAAAGGCATCGGGTGGCGGTGGTGGTGGCTTGGGTGGCTCTGGCGGCGATATACCTTGCCTTGGCAAAGACTGCCAGCAAGCTCTGGGCAATTTGAAGAGTGGGCAATTCGCCCCCGTGGGCTCGCTGGGGGGGGGCGACGGTGGTCTGGGTTTCAGCGGGGATTCCGGAACTCTCGATAGTCTTTTTAAGACGGATGAAGCCAAGAATGATGGCGGCGGGCCCGGTTCTATGGATGGGCTCGCCAGCCTTGACGCAGGGATGGATACGGCGGGATTGGGGGGCGAAGCTGGCGCAGCACAACAAGGCTCAGGCGGGGAAATTGGATTGAATGATAGCCGGGATCTTTTCCTGCGTGTTCGCAGTTTTCATTTGAAGGCGTTGAAGCGTGGGATGCTGGTCGGCGTTCCTAAGAAACTTTAGTTATCTCTTATTTAAAAGCGCATTCTTTTAGCTCGAAATCTTTCTCGCACTGAAGCTGCTTTCGTACGGAGGCAGGAAGAGTTTCGAAGATACGCTTCTGCCCGATAGTATGGGCACCCCAGCTGTATTTGTTCTCCACTTCGGCTTCGTCGGGATAGCGGGATTTCCAGGAAGGCTCTTCGCAACGATCAGACAAGGTGGAATAAAATAGCAGGCGACGTGCTTCGAGATCGGGGTTTTTTGCCAGCACCCGGGCCACTGCCTCGGCGCCGATGGCGTCAGCCACGCGTTCAACCACATCCTCGGCGTGGCCGTCACTTACAAATTTAGAATCGGAAGAAAAGCGGCCCGGCATTTCTGCGTAACGTTCATTGAAAACAAGCTGGAGTGACTTGGCGGTTTCAATCGCATTTTCGAGTCTTTCTTTGGCAGGCATCTGAGGGGTACAAGAGTATTCTGCGGTGAAGTAGAGCAATAGGGGGGTCGTGGTATTCACGGGATGTTCGTCTGTGGTTCGCGACCAGTTGTCGAGCCCGCAGGGATTGAGGTAGGCGGGATTTGGATAGATCTGGCCATTGGTCAATGTCGCATCTTTCTTGATGAGTCTGAGAAATGTGGCGGTCTTCGACATGTACTCGAGATCGTCGGTGACCCAGCGCTTTACATGATCGGCAATGTAACCAGGCTTGGGAGCCGTAAGCTCGCGCCGTTGAAAACAGCGATAAAACTCAGCAGGATCTGGTTCGAAGTTTGGTATTTCGGCGACAAGTTTCGGGAAGTCTGACTTGAAGGACTTCCAGGAATCGCAGGGAAAGGCTTTCGATACGCATTGGGTGGATTTTATTTTCTCGATGGTTTGTCCCAGCCGGGAGCGCGTTCGGTCAGTGTAACTCACGCTATAGGGATCGAGTGCGTGAGAGAGTTCATGAGCGATGGTGAACAGGGTCGAGGAGGGGGTGAGAAGGCCTGCGCAGATCTGCACTGAATTTTCATGAGAATTGTAGAACGCGTTGTCCATGTCGTCGGCACATCCGTCGTGGAGGTGGGTTTCGCTGGTGCCAGGAGGCATGAGTGTGACTGCGAAGAGCCGCTCACGATGAAAAGCCCGCGCCTTTTCGCTGACACTCTTCAAATCGCTCACAAGCCCGAGGATCTCAGTGCGAACATCTTCGAACTGTTTGCGCGCTACCTCCCATTCGGGACTGTTCACCCAGCGAATGCGGTTTGCCTCCATGCGCAGATCGGCATACATGTTTTTTTCTTCGATAACCCAGGAAGGCTGGCGGTCGCGGGTGCGCAGCTGGTGAAAGCCGGGATGTCGTTTGTTCATGCGGCGGAGCACGGTGGCCTGGAGGGCGGTGTGCCAAAGGGAACCGAGGATTCCGGTGAGGTGAGTGTCTTCGGCGCGCTCCTCAATGCTGAACCGGCTCAGGGGCTTGGCTTTGAGATAGCGGGTCAGTTTTTCGATGTATCCTGTTTTGCGTAGCTCGAAGGCGAGGTCTTTTGGAAGCAGCTTTTCATTTTTCAGGAGGAGCTCAGCGCCGCGAAAATAAGAGTAGAGGAAGTCATTGGACACGGGCCCACGCCGAATTTTCAGCACTTTCTTGCCGACATTTAGATCCCAGTTTCCCTGCCGCTCGGGAGAATGCAGCTCAGTGCAAAAGTCTTCGACGAGGGGGGTGCAGCCCGGATTTTCTGAGCCTGCTGCGGCATTTGTTCCCGAAAGAACGACTAACGCCAGGGGGGCAAGATACTTGATCATGCCTACTTATCGGGGCTTAGGGAGCTCTTCTAAACAGACTCTGCAGGGAAACCAGTCTGGCGAAGTGCCTCGTAGAGAGCGATGTGAACGGTACCGGCTAGGTTCAGACTGCGCACAATCTCGTAGCCGGGCATGGGGATACGAACGAGGCGCTCTTCCTCCTGCTTGTGCACTTCTTCGGGAAGGCCCGTAGTTTCTTTTCCGAATACCAGGTAATCGCCTTGCTGTAGTTTCACGTCGAAGAAAGACCTCTTCGCGAACTTGGAAAAAAACCAGAGTCGGGCAGTGGCAGGGAGGGAGGCGCGGAAATCGGCATAGCTTTTATGCACGGTGAGATCGACGTGCTTCCAGTAGTCGAGGCCCGCGCGGCGCACGGCCTTCTCTGAGATATCGAAGCCGAGAGGCTCAACGAGGTGAAACTTACTTTTCGTGGCGATGCAAAGCCGGCCGATGTTTCCGGTATTCGGCGGGATCTGCGGTTCGATGAGTACGACGTTGAACATTGGTGTCAGGGTCTTTCGCGTGTCGCATGTGCGTTAGAATGATTGGTTTGACGCGGTAGCGACACGCGAAAGACCCTGACACTAAGGGCGGAGGTAGTTCAGCATCCGCGGAAACGCGATGGTCTCCCGGACGTGATCGAGGCCGCATACCCAGCTCACGGTGCGCTCAAGGCCGAGGCCGAAGCCGCCGTGGGGAACGGAGCCGTAGCGGCGTAGATCGAGGTACCACTGGTAGTCTTCGATATTGAGCTTGTGGTGAAGCACGGCCGCTTTCAGCGTGTCGTAGTCTTCTTCGCGGATGCCGCCACCGATCATCTCGCCCCAGCCGTGCGGCGCGATCAAGTCGCAGCCTAAAGCGTAACGAGGATCCTCTTTGTCGAGCTTGAAGTAGAAGCTTTTGATGTCTTTCGGAAAGTGGTGGATCCACACGGGCTTGTCGCCGAAGAGATTGCCGATCTTGGTTTCTTCTGGAGCGCCGAAGTCATCGCCCCACTTGAACGGATGGCCGTTTTTATTGAGCATGTCGACACAGTCGTTATAGTGCACGCGGGGGAAATTCCCTTCCGCGATTGCCTTTAGCGCATTTACATCGCGTCCGAGGGTGGTGAGCTCGGTTGGATAGCGGTCGAGGGTGTTTTTCATGATCGTGGAAACAAGCTGTTCACCGAGAGTCATGTTCTCTTCCAGCGACCAGAAGGCGATCTCGGGCTCCACCATCCAGAACTCGGTGAGATGTTTGCGAGTTTTGCTCTTCTCCGCGCGGAATGTGGGGCCGAACACGTAGGTCTTACCAAACGCCATCGCGCCCACTTCGCCGTATAGCTGGCCGCTCTGGGTAAGGAAGGCTGTTTCATCGAAGTAGTCGGTGGAGAAAAGAGTGGAGGTGCCTTCACAAGCGGAAGGCGTGAGGATCGGCGCGTCCATGAGCACGAAGTCACGGCTGTCGAAGAAGTCGCGGATGCTTTTTACGATACCGGCGCGCACGCGGGCGATCGCAACCTGGCGCGGAGTTCGCAGCCAAAGGTGGCGATTCTGCATGAGGTGCTCGGGGCCATGCTCTTTGTGCGAAATCGGGTAGTTGATCTCGGCTTTCTGCACGAGCTCCACTTTGTGCACGTCCATTTCAAAAACGCCAGGCTTCTTGGGGTGGGCCTTAGCCTTGCCAGTCACGATCAGGGAACTTTCCTGCGTAAGTTCTGCAGAGAGTGCGAAAGATTCCGCGTCGGCGTCGTTGGCAGAAACCACGCATTGAAGCGTGGTAGAAGAGCCGTCACGCATCTCGAGAAAGCGGATTTTTCCTGACGAGCGGTGATTGTAGAGCCAGCCGCGAACGGTGATAGTCTCGCCTACGTGCTTGCCGATTTCCGAAATGCGAACGACGGGTGCCATGCCTTTGCCTTTCTGTCGCAGCTATCGCCGCGTCTTCAACTAAACAGTTTTAGCGAACTGTACGAGGGTGCGCACGGTATGGCCTGAGCCGCCGTGAGCGGGGTCGTAAGCGAGCTTGCCAGAAGCCCATGCTGTACCGGCAACGTCAACATGGACCCACTTATTCCCTTTGCGGATGAACTCCTGCAAAAAGGCGCCGGCCTTTTGCGAACCCGCGCCTTTTTCGGCGCCAATATTTTTGAGGTCAGCGATCTTGCTCTTCATGTCATCACGGTATTCCTGGAATATCGGCAGCTCCACGTATCGTTCTTCAGTAACGCTGGCGGCCGCTTTCCATTTTTCCATGGTGCGATCGTCATTGCCCATGATGCCGGCGGCGACACTGCCGAGGGCCATCACCACAGCCCCTGTGAGTGTCGCTACGTCAACAATCGCATCGGGATTATAGTCTTGGGCATAGTCGAGTGCGTCCATGAGGATCAGGCGACCTTCGGCGTCGGTGTTCTGCACTTCCACCGTTTTTCCGTTGCGCGCGGTGAGGATCGACGAGGGGCAGATCGCGTTGCCATCGGGCATGTTTTCAGCCGAAGGAATCACGCAAACGATATGAACGGGAAGTTTGAGCTTCGCGGCCAGAAGAGTTGCAGCCAATACATTCGCGCCGCCGCTCATGTCGTGTTTCATCTCTTCCATGCCCTGGCCTGGCTTGATCGAAATTCCACCGGTGTCGAAGGTAACAGCTTTGCCAACGAAGGCGACGGTCTTCTTGAAAGACTTCGGTTTATACTCAAGCACGATGCAGCAGGCAGGATTCACCGATCCCTGGCCTACGCCGAGAATGCCACCCATTTTCTCTTTTTCCATCGCTTTCACGTCGAGCACTTTGCAGTTCACGCCGTATTCTTTGGCGAACTTCTGAGCACGGGAGGCAAGCTCCATCGGCACGAGGGTGCTGGAGGGCTCGTTCGAAAGATCGCGGGCGATGAAAATAGCGTCACTCGTTGCCGTGGCCTCGAGGATGGCGGCATCCAGGGCAGAGGCGCGCTTGCGGTCGCCGCTGAAAAATACGATTTCGTCGAGCGAAGGCTTCGTTTTCTCGCTCTTGTAATGGTCGAATCGGTAGGTAATGAGGAGGGCGCCTTCGGCGAGGGCGGTCGATAGGCGGCGGAAATCGACATCCTTCATGCCTTTCCATTGAAAGGAGGCGAGGTCGAGGCCCGCGATCTTTACTTTTTCGGCCTCGAGGCGCTTGGAAATATGGGCCCCGGCTACACGGAAAGTCTCTCCGGTGGCTTCCTCGGGCTTGCCCAGGCCGATGAAGAGAAGGTTGGGGGATGCGTCGTCGAGGGCACGTACGAAGTAGGCCTGGCCTTTACGGCCCTTGAAAACGTCGTCGGTGCTCAGTTTCTTGAGCAAGTCATCGAATTCGTCGTGCGTACAGCGGATATTGCCTTTGTCGTCCACCTGAAAGGCTCCGATGACATGGGTGCTTTGTTCGGATTCGGCGAAGGAGACTTGTGAGGAGATTTTCATGAATGGCCTTTCGTTGACTGCGCTGCTCACTAAAACTAAAATACGGAAGTGTTAAAGCGTTATTACCAGGTGTTTGGCAGCATCTTGATTTTCACCGATGCGCTCGGCCTGGTTGCCGGTTGGTTGCTGGCTTATTATCTGCGGTTTATATACACCACGACAACGCAAATTGTCCCCGTTACTAAAGGCATTCCGCCCTTTTCCCGCTATGTGGCGCTCACCGTTCCTGTCGTTTTGCTGTGGGTCGCCGTATTTTCTTATTACCGGCTCTATCGCACGAGTAAAATTACGCGACGCACAACTGAGCTCGGGCATGTACTGCAAGCTCACGTGCTCGCTGCAGGCATCTTTGTGATCCTTACCTGGGTGATCACGGAATATCGTTTCAGCCGCGTCGTGATCGGATATTTCTTTGTGCTCGCGGGGATCTGGCTGCTTTTCTCTCGTCTTTCTTTGCGCAATCTACTGCGACGCCTGGTGAAGCACGGCTACAAAACACGACCAGTAGTGGTGGTAGGAAGCGGAGCTTCGGCCCTGGCGGCGGTAGACCGCATGCGCCGCATGCCCGAGCTGGGAATAGTGATAAGAGGTTTTTTCAGTCGTGACGGAGCTCCGGATCCTAAGCTGCCTGCGCCAGTACTTGGCACTTACTCGCAAGTTGCGAAGGTCTCCGATGCCCAGAGTGACCTTTGCGAGATCGTAATCGCGCTCCCGCGCTCTGAGGCCGGCGAGCAGGATGCTGTGCTTCGCGCACTGGGCGATACGGTGCACGACGTTTACCTCGTGCCTGATCTTTACGAATACATCGTGGTGGGCTGCACCGTAGAGGACTTTGACCAGGTTCCTGTGCTCGCACTTAATGAGAGCCCAATTGATCCCATGGGAGCGTTCTGGAAGCGAGCCTTCGATCTCGGATGTTCCTTTCTGGCGCTTCTGCTTCTCTCGCCTCTGATGCTGCTGATAGGTATCTTCGTGAAGCTCACAAGCCGCGGCCCGGTTTTTTATGGGCAGCTTCGGATGGGGCTCGACGGTTCCACTTTCCGGATGTGGAAGTTTCGCTCCATGAAAATTGACGCCGAAAAAGAAACCGGCGCGGTGTGGGCAAAAAAGGACGACGACCGGCGCACGATCATGGGCGCCTTCCTGCGGGCCACGAGCCTCGACGAGCTTCCCCAGTTCTGGAACGTGCTGGTGGGCGACATGAGCCTCGTGGGACCGAGGCCTGAGCGGCCCGAGTTCGTGCATCAGTTCCGGGGTAGGATCCCGGCATATATGCTCCGGCATAAGGTGAAGGCGGGCATCACCGGCTGGGCTCAGATCAATGGCTGGAGGGGCGACACGAGCCTCGAGAAGCGGATCGAGTTCGATCTTTACTATATACGCAACTGGAGCATGGCCTTCGACCTGCGCATCCTGCTGCTGACTCCTTTCCGCGGATTGGTGCACAAAAATGCTTATTAAGGCGCTGAAGCTTTTCCCTTTATTCCGCCGCCCATGGACGATCTACGGCTATATCTTGTCGGAGATTTCGCGGCCGTTCCTGGGTGCGACTTTCTTCTTCACGTTCGTGTTGATGATGTTCCAGGTGATCCGCTGGTCGGACTTCTTCGTAGTGCACAACGTTTCAGGCTACTCGATTCTGACGCTGATGTATTTCCTGCTTCTCACTTTCACTCCCGTGATCTTCCCGATCGCTTTCTTGCTCGCCGTGCTGCTGGGTTTCGGCCGTCTTTCGGGCGACAGTGAGGTTCTCGGAATGCGCGCCGCCGGGGTCTCGGTTTACTCAATGCTGGTGCCGGTGATGACTCTGGGGGTGCTGCTTTCGCTGATCACTCTCACGTGCAATATGTACTTCGTTCCGTATGGATCGCGGCAGTTCCGTTACGAGTTGTTCCGGATCAGCAATACGAAGGCGATTGCCACGATTCATGAAGGAACTTTCACAGAAGGTTTTTTCGATATGGTGCTCTACGCGGGAAATGTGGACTCAAAGAAGAGCACGCTTTCCAGCGTGCTGATTTACGACGAAAGAAAGGACCAGTTGCCCGTTACTGTGGTGGCGAAAACTGGCCAGATTCTCAATAACCTGCAGGACGATAAAGGCGTGCCTGGCCTCGTGCTTCGACTTTTCAATGGCAGTATGCACCGGAGTGACCCTTCCAAGTATGTCTACGAGAAGACGGACTTCGACCTCTATGACATCTTTCTGCGGATCGAGACCGCCAAGGTGGTGGGCGTGGACGTACCTAAAACCATGGACATCACGGCACTCAAGGGGCGAATAGATGAAGTTCGAGAGATTCAAAAAACTCGGAATGTGCCTTTTGCCCAGCTCACCGAGATCGAGCGGCTCGACTACATCAACTACAGCTGTGAGTACTGGAAGCGATACGCGCTCGCCACCAGTTGCATTATCTTCGCGCTGATGGGCGTGGCATTCGGGGTGGTAAGGACGCGCACTGTTAGATCAAATTCATTTATTATCTGCCTGGTTGTTTTGCTCGTTTACTACGTGATCTATTCCTACGGTTTCAGCCTTGCCAGTGAGGGGAAAATTCCCGCTATCGTGGGCACGTTTACCGCGAATCTCATCGCGTTCCTCATTGCATCAGTCACCCTCGTGCGCGTAGCCCGGTAACGATTTGCCTGGAAAGGTCATATTTTTGACGGTTCTCGGGGCACCTCGCCTCGGTCGGGGCTACCTGGTATATAAACAAACAAAATTACAGTGAATAGCGGCTGCCCGAAGGCACTTGATTGGCGGGCCTTGACGGAAACCTAACGGAGAATTTGTTTATTTCCCCGACGGTAAGCATGCAAAACGGCGGGGAAATAAACTAAATATTGTGGATAACGAGGGTGTGATTAAAAATAGCTAAGAGATTTCAAGCATTTGCGGATGTGGACAACTTCTTACAAGCTGTGGATAAGAATCTGACAGGGAGTGCTGTCAAGCGCTTCTTCCCGTGTCAGCAAATGTTTGAGTTAGCGAAAATTAGGGGGAGGGCGGCTCGGTACTGTTGGTCGGTACCGGAGGAGGCGCTGCATTATTTGGGGCACTCTGCTCTGCGCCATTGGTCGGAGCAGGGGTCTTGGTCTGGAACTGAGGGAAAAGCGGCAGGGGATAGTTCGACGCCTCGGATTCCGGAAGAACGGCGCTCTTAGCCCCTTTTGCGCTCGCGAGGGCGGCCAGCTCTTTTCCATTCAGAGTTGCCTTCATCGCATTCAGATTACCGGAAAAGATCTTCACTACTTTGTCGGCGCGCAGCATCATTGCCTTGCCGGCACGAAGGGTAAGGTCTTTCACTTCATCGCTATCGGTTTGGTAGCGGAACCAAACATCTTCGTTGGCGCGGAGTAGCAAGTTAAAATTCTTGTTCTGGCCAGGGGGGGAAGCGGGTACTGGCTCAGCCTTTGTTTCCGGAACTTTCGCAGGCGCGGTAGGTGGCGTGGGTGCAGGAGGAGGAACTGCCACGGCGGGAGGTGGTGTAACAGGCTTCTCGGGCTGAGCTGGTTTTTCCACGGGCTTTTTCTCGCTCACGGCCGTTTCGGTCGCCGTCGATGTACCAGAAGGCTTTGCTTCCTCGCTCTTCTGCACGATTTCGACCATTTTCCCCAGCTGTTTGCGCTTCTCGCGCTGGGCTTTGAGGAAAAAATACGCTCCAGCAACGGTGAGCATGAGGGCGAAAAGCGCAATCACCATTACGAGGCGGCGTTTCTCCTGGTATCTCTCACGCACGTAAAGGTAATGAGATCGGATCGCGCCGCGCTTGGAGTCCGGCACGGTGGCCAGGTGATGTTGATAGCGCAGGAGGAGGTCCTGGGTGTCGAGGCGAACGTACTTTGCGTAGGCCTGCAGATAACCGCGCACGAAAGTGGATGCAGGGAGCGCGCTGTGGTCGTCTTCTTCAAGGGCGCGCAGCATTTTCAAGCTGATACGGGTGGCATACGCCACTTGCTCGATGGAAACGTTTTTCTCCTCGCGCGAGCGTTTCAGATAAGTGCCAAGGCTTTCGTTCATCTCTTCTCGCGTGCTCTGCATGGGTACCGGTTCTGCTGCCTTATCTAGCGGCTGAGGTTAAGCGCATTTAGCGTGGCTTCTGATTTTTGTGCCCATTCCGAAGAAGGGAAAAGTTGTATCACTTCGAGGAACTTGCTCCGAGCCTGTTTAACCTCGTTGGCCTTGAGGTATAGCTGGGCGATTTCGTAATGGGCTTCGGGGTTCTTGAAGCAGGTACCGGCAACAGAGCCTTTGAACGACTCCGCGGCCTCAACATAGTCGCCTCTTTCTTTCTGAATCAGGCCGAGGCGAAACCACGCGGGACAGAAAGTTCTGTTCTCCTCTACTGACTTTTTTAGCTGCTGCTCGGCGAGAAGTGGCCGATTCAGACGGAGATAGATGATCGATCTTCGGTAAGCAACCTGGGAGAGTTTGTCGTACGCCAGGTCTTTGGACGCCTCGATTAGCATACGCTCTGCCTCGGGGTAGCGTTTCTGGCGGGTGTACAGGATGCCGAGGTTAAGGCGGGCATCGTGATACTTCGGATCGAGGGTAAGTGCCTTTTTCCAGGACTCTTCCGCCTTCACAACGTCGCCTTTGCCGGCGTAAGCCACGCCGATGTTCGACCAAACCTCCGGAACTTTTGGCGTGTAACGAGCAGACTCATAGAGGCTGCGAAGCGCAGCTGAGTAGTCTTTGCGGTGCAGGGCTTCAACGCCCGACTGAAGGTGCACAGAGCCCCTGGATTCGTCTTTACTGGGCTGGTTTGAGGCGCAGCCGACCGTGAGCAGGCTGGCGATGAAAAATGGAATGAAAAGCAGCTGCTTCATATCCAAAGATCGTAAAGGAATCCTTTAGTTGGATCAACCTTTTCTCTGGGAGATCAGGGCCTGAACTTTGCGCTCCATGGTCGCTGCTTTTTCTTCGGCGCGAAGGTCTTTGTACTTGCGAGAGAGGGTCTTGAGCTTTTTTACGGTATCTCGGAGATCGGCGTGCACGCTCTTCTCCAGCCCGAGGAATCGCACGCCCACGCCTTTGGGGTGGGTTACGCCACTTTCGGTGCGCCAGACCACTCGGCCGTTGCATTCAAATTTGTGGTCGAAGAGTGAAAACTTGATCTGCACTATCTGGTCGACCTTCATTGGGTCTTTAGTCTTTACGAAGCAGCCGGAGGCGCTGATGTCCATGATGTCGCTGCGATAAAAATGGTCGGAGCAGGTCATCTGTGCGGGCACGGAAATTTTATATCTAGGGTCGGACTCCCACCAGGCGATTTTTGGACTGAAGTAAGGCACGCGAAGTTCCAGCTTCAGAATGTAAAGTGTAGCGAGAATAAACGTGCTGGAGAAAGCCAGCGGAACTGCGATGAAGTTGCTCTGCCCATACCCTAAGCCAACCCAAAACTGCTCGGCGAGCATTAGAAAAGAGTGGAAGAAGTAGAAATGCCACGCGTACGGTTTCATGCGATAGAGAGCGAAGGCAGTGGTAATGGCGATTGCCGAATGAACCACGTTGTAGAGTGAAAAAAAGATCGAAACCATGAAGCTTGGGGAGAGATTGTAAAAGGTGCCGAGCAGCGGGATATAAGTGATCGGAAACGACCAAAGCACATAGGCCAGACAGTTGATGAACCGGGGATTGCGGGCTTCGGACTGGCGCATGGTTTCTTTTCGGAAAAGGGATGGGCGGCGCTTAGTATAATCGGCTCCCGTGGGGGAAGGTGACGGAAGCGGATAATTTTCGGATTTTTCTTTCCCGGTATTTTGCTGTATTCACGAAACGCAACCGCTGCCCTTAGCGTTTTGGTAAATATTGGTTCCGTGAAACGAAACGATATTAATAACTTGGGGCACTTTGTCCATGCTCGCGTTTGCTGGACTAAATTAATCAGATTTTGTATACTCTAACCGTGAAACACCACCTAAAGATCGCGTCGACGCAACCCAAGAGCATTTTCTCCCGTTTGTCGCTCCCTGCATGGCTTCCGCTACGCGTCTCCCCTTCTCCCTTGGCTATCGGCCTGGGCGTTTTTGGCATTACTTTGAGAAGCCAAAGTTCTTGCAAAATTAGCCAGAATTAGCGAAACAAGGCCGTGATTAAACTTAATGTATTGATTGTCGCGGCTATAGTCTCATTTTCCGGCAATGCTCTCGCAGGAGATGCTCTCCTGCTCGATCCGCAACGCACGACATGCCGGCTCGGAGCTGGCGCGGAGTATCGTACAAAGCGTTGCGATATTTATGTTGGTGAGCTGATCGTGCACGAGGGGCGTTCTACCGATGTTCCCACAGCTAATGGCGACTGCGTGAAATGCGAAAGCGTGCTCGAGGACGCAAAGTCGCTCGGGAAAAATGTGCGCATGCTCCGGGGTTACTGGGGACGCGACATAGCCGACTGGCACATGGAAGACTTCTTTATCGTGAACTCGCCCGACAAGCGCTGCGAGTAACGTTCATTTTTCGCGGTTCCCGCCGTTCGAGTCATTCGCTATTTTTTTCAGCGCCTCTTCCACCGGAGTAACGAGTTTCTTATCTGCATTGCATTTGCGGCAGGCGGGAACAACGTTTCCCTTTGTGCTGGAGCCACCACGGGCAACGGGAACTACGTGGTCCATCGTTAACTCCTTGGCTGCGAACTTCTTCCCGCAGTAATTGCATAAGCCCTTGCCAAGGATATTCTTCCACCACTGCGAAGCCTTCAGCTCCTGAGCTTTTTTGCGCTCCCGCGTGATGTGGGCTTTGTCGCCCGATAGGTCAAACCAGTCGTCTGCCATTCTTTGCCTTTCAATGAATATTCTATATAGTGCGGCCACGAGGAATTCAATGCGTTCGGCCGACTTCCAGTTCAGTACAGCCTATGCGCCATTTCGAATTGCAGCCGGAAAGCCCGACGCAATTCGTGCATTGCAGTGCCCGGGCGGCGTGGGAGATAGGCTTAGAGTGGTGGCCTTTGCCGAACTTCAGGCCCGTGACCTGTTTCGTTACGGAGCCGAGCGGTTCTCCGGCGAAGCGCCTGAGGCCTGGCGCGAGGAGTGGCTGCGTTTCGCCTCGGTGGAAGATCAGCACGCTCAGCTTCTGCTCAAGCGAATGCAAGAGCTTGGTGTCGAACCAGGGGAGCGGGCAGTAAGCGATAAGCTTTCCCGCTTGTGCCGTTCGGCCGACGACCCCGTTACCTTCCTTTTCCTGCTGGCAAGCGCGGAGGAGAGGGGGATGGAATCTGGAAATGTCCTTGGCAGCCAGATGCAGCCATTGGATCCTGAGTCAGCATCGATTTTTGCCAGGATCGCTCGTGAGGAGGTGGAGCATGTGGAATCGGCCCGCTCTGCGCTGGCACCATACGCACTCCCTGAGCTCAAAGAAAAGGCGAGGGCGCTCAGCGCCACTCTTTAGGACTGAAATATGATCGCCAGATACAAATGGTTCTTTGCCGTTTTTGCGCTACTCGCGACAGGGGCAGCCGGGCTATTGGTAGGAAAATCAAAAGAAGCTGGCTACATAAAGTCGCTGTATGAGCGCCGTGACTTCACCTTGCTGGACGATTCTGGGAACTTTTTCTCCATCAGCTCAATGCCGGAGAAAACGCTGGCACTCCTGATTTTCACGCCTGACGGCATTCCCGTGGCCGCAGTTAAACCAATGTACGAGTTTTCTCTTCGGCTGGACGACCTGAGAAAAATGGGTATCGAGACCATGCTGATCTCACGTACGAACCGAGACATCGCGAAAAACTTCAAGAACGCCGCCCGATTCCCCGCGCGTCTTCTGTTGGACACGGGTGGAACCGTAGGCCGCAACGCCGGAATCTGGGATGAACCCGGGGCCGCAAATTTCTGGGGCTACGTACTTGTTAATAGGCACAACGAAGTTCTATGGATGGCGCGACAGGCAGAGCCGAAAACATTCGCCCAGGTTAAGGCCGAGCTCAACGCCGCCAGGTAGCCACTGAAAAATCTAAAGCTTCGAGCTGCTCTTGGAGTGCGTAACGGTTACGAGGGTATGAATATTCCCGCGCACATTGAAATCAGCCACCACTTCGATTTCACTGGGATCAAGCAGCTTGATCAAGTCGTCGGCGATGATGTTGGTTACGTCTTCGTGGTAGACGCCTTCGTCGCGGAATTTATTGATGTAGAGCTTGAGGCTCTTGAGTTCCACGCACCAGTCGTCGGGCTGGTAGCGGATGAAGATGGTAGCAAAGTCAGGAAACCCCGTCTTCGGACAAAGGCAGGTGAACTCCGGACACGTAAACTCGATCGTATACTTTCGCTTCTTGGTGCGATTAGGGAAGCGCTCGAGCTCCGCGGTGCGGATCTGCATCGTACCGTGTTTTTCCGGGGTCTTTACTGCTGGTTTTACCGTCGATTTTTTGGCCATGGAGGCGTTTTATCGGAATCAAGGATGCTTCGCAAGCGTCTCGAGATTCAGGATCGCGGCGACCGCCCATCCTTGGGCAGCTTCCGCTGAGCTGTCTTCTTTGTGTGTGGTGGCTATCGGATCACTATGGCGGTTTGTCTATTTTGGTCATATTTCGACTCCTCCGATCTTTTAAGAGTGCCCATCCTGGGCATGAAGCCCGTCCGTGGGAATCTGACACTCGGGTTTTCCTAGGCAAAACCTAGGCAGCGAGACATACCTTGTTCTTTCCTGCGTTCTTGGCCTGGTACAAAGCCTGGTCCGCTCTTCCCACCATCTTACGGACTTCCCAGTCTGCGGCTCGCGCGGTGGCAACTCCTACACTCACGGTCACGTTCACTTCTCGCTGAATTTGCCGGCGAAGGGCTTCGGCGAGGATCGCCGCGCGCTCTTTCGTGGCGCAGTAACCGATCACGAATTCTTCTCCGCCGAAGCGGCCCACTTCCGCGCCCGCTTTCAGGCAGCGCTCAAGAACCTTGCTCACTCGCTGGAGCACGTGATCACCCACTACGTGGCCTTCGGTATCGTTGATGCGCTTGAAATTATCGATATCGAGGATAATCACGGCCACGTCGCCATTGCGGGCGCTCACCATGTCTTCGAGGCGGCGGAAAAATTCACCGCGGCGAAGCAGGCCGGTGAGGTCATCGTTGCTCACCCGGCTACGCAGCTTCTGCAGCATGCCCATCATCCGGGTTACGTCGCCTTCGAGCTGCTCCAGCAGTTGGCTGGGGAGTACTTCGCTGCTTTCACCGTTGTCTCTGTTTGCCCGGCGATTGTTGTTTAAATTGCTCATGCAGATGATATTGCGAGGAGCCGGCCAATGCGGATTTCCCCATGAAAACAGTATCTAGCCTGGGGGTCTGTCTCTGCGATGAGACGGTTTGCAGAGTTTGGGTCGAGATGGGCCGAGAGGGTGACTCCGAGTGGATACTCAGCTTCATCCACAATTTGGACGGATGAAATGTGGAGAACTTCGCGTTGGGGTGGCGCAGTAAGAGCGCGAAACAGGCATAGGGCTAAAACTATATCGAATGCCACCACAACAGGCCCACTTATCCACAAGTTTTAAACAAAAAATGTTTATAAATGGGAAAGGGAAATTTAGATGTCGGCAATGCCGCCTGGAAGCGGACTGCTGAACTGAAATTGGAAATTAAAACCAGACGATTCTGGAAACGAATCGGCCTATCCAGGCGTGATGCCGGAGAAAATCACGAAAGGTACTGTTTGCCCTGAATACCTGAACACCATGTTCCGTGGTGGGAAGATAAACCTCGTTGTCGACCACGGTGGGCATGCTGAAGTGGGAATTGCCTTCGTAGTACAACTCATCGAGCACGTTTCCATTCTCTGCATCCACCACCTGGAGCGAAGAATGAAATGGGCGTTCCGGCCCTCCGGAGATCAGGGGGATCAGCAGGATCGGGCTATACCCCCGATCCGTATAGGTTCCGGCGGCGCTTGAGTTAAAGGCCCGGGGATGGGGACTGTTTAGCTCCCAGCGCTTACGCAGTTCGTAACTTTCGGTGAGCTTGTATCCCGCCCAGGAAAGGCCGTTACCGCCATTGCCTCCGATCGATACCAGCCCGACGTTGCGTTTGGTGGGAAAAATCACCGGCTGGCCAAATAGGTGGCCGTCAACAATCTTGGCCTCGCTGGAGGGGCTCGCGGAGGATCCAGGGAGATGAAGGGGATCGAAAGCTTTGAGCCAGCCATCCTTGCCGCCGATCACCGAAAAGTAGCGACCATCCCGCTCGATTGTGGCGAGCGATGAAGAGGATGGATCGAGGTTCGAGATGCTGCAAAGCTGGCCTGCCTTGGCTACGTCTTCTCCTTTGGAGCTGAAATAGTAAGCATCGTTTCCGTCGAGCTTAAGGGTGGAGCCGTTTAGACGAAGAACCGCGCATCCATATACTTCAAGATCGGGCCGGAAAATTCCATTTCCCGTAGCAAAGAGCAGATGGTTGCCCGGAAGCAAAGTGGGGGCACCGCCCGAATGCCAGATGCCAGCGTCGACGCCCATTTCCGGAGCTGGGCCAACTTTGCTGGGGATAAAACTGCCGATTTCTTTTCTCAGATCGAAGTGGCCATTCACCGGATCGAGCGGCAGAGCGAGCAGAACTCCCCTGATGCCCTTGGTGTTCTGATAAGATTCCTGGTGCACGAATGCCGATCCCTGGAAAGAAAAGGCGCGCGCGACAGAACAGCCTGAGTAGACATAGGGGGGGCTGGCTTCGAGGTTCAGCCCAAGAGCTGTACGGCATCGGATGTATTTGCTGATCTCTTGCGGTGTGGCGGTCGTGTCTTTACTCAGCAGCACCTTTGCGAGGTCGACCTTTTGGTGTTCAGCACCTGTGCCGTCTATTCCGATCGAATAGTAATGTTGCGTCAAGCGGCTATCGGTAGCCTTCTTGCCGGCAAACTTTTCTTCGATAAACGTGCCGTAGATTCTTCCCCGCACCCGATCGACCACGGGAGCGGAGGAATTGATGGGCATCGAATTCTTACCAGGAAGCTGCTCGAAGAAGGCATGGCTCCACAGCACTTTTTTCGTATCAATGTCGTAGGCATAGACGGCGGCAGGATAGGACTGCCCGATCAGCACTCGTTTGCCGCGGAACGGGCCGGACTTGTCACTAAGGCCGTTCCAATAGAGCAGCATGGCGGGCGTGTTCGCAAAGGGTAGGGGAACTTTTTCCACTGTAAATCCGGAATAATTTCCGGACGACATACAGCTCTGCGTGGAACCCGGCCGAAGCTCTCCATAACCAAACGTGAGCGCCGACGGAGTGGTGCCTGCGGTGCATGCACGGAATTCACGCCAGCGGCTCAAGGCGAGAAAGAGGTCAACCGCCGGAATAGAGGCGGGAAGGACGAGCAGCAGGAAAATTTTCAAGAATAGGTCGCGCACTTATAGGTCGCACTTTCTGGCCGGGTTTTTTTCGAGAATAGCACGCAGTCGCGAAAGGAGGAATCGGGAGTAAAGCTGATGACCATGCTCGGTAGGGTGGATATCGTCGAGGTAGAACACATTCCAGAGTTTCACGGGATCTTTCGTGCCGCGCATACGTTCCCCATTGAAGTCCTCCTGGAGCATCGGCCAGGGGTCCAGCACTTCGATCTTCTCGTTCTCGATCTTTTTCTTCAGCAGCGCCAGGCCTTCATTGAGAAGGGGGGAGGAGTTGTAATGCTGGAAAGAAGAGGGGGAAAGAAAGAAGACACAAGGAATCCGCTGAAGCCGGCAGGCCGCTCCGATCGAAGCGAGCCAGTGGTCAAACTCGGTCCAGGCGCGCTGGCTATTCATAGACTCAGGATGCTCGAGCGTGCGGCGCGCGTTGAAATCCTGGTCACGCGCCGCAATCTCCCGCATTTCTGCTTTGCCATAGGTCGCGATTTTGCTTTTTACGAAAAAGTCAGAAAAGAACTCATAGAGACGCAAGCGGGAGCGCAGGTAAAAGTGGACGCTGGCGGCGTCGGGAACCTGGTGGTAGTCGATGCCGACACCTCCAAGTCGCTTTAGATAGTGGAACGGCTCCACGAGATCATTTGCCTGGAACTGGAGCAGCACGAGGTCAGGGCATTGCTGCATGCTTGCCTGTAGGTCATAGTACTGCTGGAAAGTGGAATAGCCGGGCACGGCGTAGTTTAGTGCTTCGATGTTGAGCTGGTTCTCGAGGAGCGGAACGAAAGTTTTTTCGTAGGGCACATTGAAGCCGAAACTTACGGAGTCACCGAGCACGGCGACGCGTTTCTTTTCGCTTTTTGTGCCAAAGACCTGGCCGACCCGGTGCTCAGAGTTCGTGCGGAAAGGTTGCGTGCCAAATACTCCGGCGTGATCTGCTTTCCATCGATAGACTTTTTCCGGATCGTATTCGAAATGCCAGTCGCCCGTACCATGCTGCACGGGGCGATAAAAAATACGCGCCCCTCCCTCCAGCAAAGCGAAGGAGGCAAAAATCAGGAAAAGACCGATGAGCCAATCCGGAATAAGGCTATTGGGCGCCCTTGGTGCCTTTGTCGATGTCATCACCGGTATTCTCTACCACGTCGGCGGCCAAAGTGCTTGTGGCAGTAAGGGCGAAGATCGCAATGGCCAGCAAGAGAAGCTTGATCTTGTTCATGGCTGCTTATCGCCAAGTAAATACAAATTCTTGAAATGAAAAACGCCGGGCCCCTGTCAAGGCACCGGCGTCTTCTTTTTCTAACCGATTCGAGTACTAGGCTGCCTTAACTTCCGTAGCGGCAACTTCGGTGTTCGAACGATACTCTTCCGCATGCAAGCCATGCTTCTTGAGGAGGCGGCATAGGTTCGGCCGGCTCACTTTCATGAAGCGCGAGAGTGCGGATACGTTTCCGTGGAAATGGAGCAGCTGCTGCTGAAGATATTCTTTCTCCATGCTTTGCATATAGCTCTTTTTCCACGAGTGATAGGGCATCCCCGCAGTAGTGGTGCTCGGGGCCGGAGCCGTCGCAACCGCGGCGGCAACCGGAGTTGCCCCGCCTGCGTTGCTCGAAGCCAGTGTGAGAGCGGCAGCGCGTCGCAGAGGAGTCGCGTGTGCGACACCCAGAGCGTTAGCTACCGATTCAGCCGTTACCACTGGTCCTTGCGAAAGCAGAGCTGCGCGCTGAATTACGCTTTTCAGCTCGCGCAGGTTACCCGGCCAGTCGTGGTTCTTGAGAAGCGGGAAGCAGTCCGAAAGAAACTCTCTCGGTGCCTTGCTTACGCCTTTGGTAACTTGTCCAAGGATGGCTTTGGCGTAGAACTGGATGTCATCCAGACGCTCACGAAGTGCGGGCAGCTGGATCTGTACGGTATTCAGGCGGTAGTAGAGGTCCTCGCGGAAGGTCTTGTCCGCTGCGCCTTTACGAAGGTCTTTGTTCGAAGCGGCGATAATCCGTACGTCGACCTTTACTTCTTCGCTGCCGCCCACGCGACGGAAAGCCTTTTCCTGAAGCGCGCGGAGAAGCTTGCTCTGCATATTGAGCGGGAGCTCTCCGATTTCGTCGAGGAACAAAGTTCCGCCCTCGGCGAGCTCGAATACACCGAGTTTACGAGAGTTAGCGCCGGTAAAGGCACCTTTCTCGTGGCCAAAGAGCTCGCTTTCGATGAGGGTCTCTGGAAGAGCACCACAATTTACCGGCACCCAAGGACCCTTCGATCGCCCGCTAAGCTCGTGAACGAGCCGCGCGACGACTTCTTTCCCTGATCCAGAGGGGCCGGTAATGAGTACGCCTACGTCATTGCCCATGGGGCTTTTGAGCAGCTGGGTGATCGTGTCCTTGATGGGCTTGATCGCCGGCGTGGAGCCAAGGCAATCGAGGGTATATTCGGATTTTGTCTCGCCGTGCTGGATGCGATGAACCAGCTCGGTGCGGGCCTCTAACTTCTCAGCGAGCTTGCCGTTTGCGGTAGCGAGATCCGCACTGAGCTTACGGTTTTCTTCCTGCATTGCGCCGCTCTTGAGGGCGGCTTCGAAGCGGTGGGAGAAGTCCGCCATGTCGAATGGCTTTTCGAGGTAGTCAAAGGCGCCCATGCGAAGGGATTCGATCGCCGCGCTCTTTTCCCCGTGACCGGTGATGTAGATGATCGGAGGAAGGTCTTTATGCTTGGCCTTGAGCTGTTCCCACATCTGGAAGCCGGTCATTTTCGGCATCTTGATGTCGGAGATGATCACCTTCGGCTGAAAAACCGGGTAAACATCGCAGGCACGGTAACCGTCCTCGACGCAAACGACCTCATGGCCCTGGCGCTGTAGCGAGGAGCTGAGGAGCTTACGGATTGTTTCTTCGTCGTCAACTATGAGTATCTTAGCCATTCTTCTATCCCTCTTTCTGTTCGGACCCCTGGGTATGCAAAGTTCGGTAATCTACGGGCAAAGTTAAGAGAAAAGAGGCGCCTTTGCCCGGGGCGCTCTCGATCATCATTGAGCCGTGTATCTTGGAAAGTATTCCGTAGGAAACGCTGAGCCCGAGGCCCGTTCCCTTGCCCACTTCTTTGGTGGTGTAGAAAGGCTCGAAAGCCTTGCTCTTGGTTTCGGATTCCATGCCGATGCCATCGTCGCGGAAGCCCACTTCGAGGAAACGCTTAGCATCTCCACTCTTACGGCGAACTTCGATCTCGATCTTGCCGGAGCCACGGCCGGTGGCCTCGATCGCGTCGCGCGCGTTGGTGGCAAGGTTGATGAAAACCTGCTCGAGCTGGAAAGGATTGCAGTAGATTTTAGGCAAGTTTTCTTCTGCAGAAATGGAAACTTCGATTCCTCGGCTGCGGAACTGCTGCTCCAAGAGCACAAGAGAATCGCTGATCACGCCTTGCACTTCTACGTCTTCGAAGTCTTCCATGCTCTTGCGCGTGAATTCACGCAACTGCTGGATGATTTTCTTCATGCGAACTGCGTTCTTGGTGACTTCCTGTGCGAAGTCGAGCGCGGTCGGATCTGGGAACTTTTCTTTGAGAATCATCTCGAGTTCCTGGCTGAAGCCCATGAGACCAGTCAGCGGCTGGTTCAATTCGTGGGCAACGCCCGCTGCAAGTTCCCCGAGCGCGGCGAGTTTTCCCGCCTGCACGAGGGCCTCCTGCGCCGATTTCAATTCCATGTGGGCGCGTTCCATTTCCTGGTAGGCGTTCTTGAGCTCCATGTGCTTGGCGAGAAGATCGCGTTCCATGGATTTCTTTACACCCATATCGTGCAGGATGCAGAAAGCCACGTTCTGGCCGCCGGTTTTGTTGGCGTCTAGAGTTTTTACGGACAAAGTGGCGAAGGCGAGGTAGCCATCTTTTTTGAGGAGCGCCATGTCTTCGTAGAAACCGCTATGGGCCAGCATGTCGCGGGAGAAAAGAGCGGAACGTACTCTCTGCGCGCGCTCCATTTTCGAGTCGGGATAGAGGCAGGAAACGTCGGCGCCGTCGATTTCAGTTGAAAGGAAACCGGTTAGCTCCTGCAAGCGGCGGTTGGCCGAAAGAACTTTCCCGGAGTCGCGGTCCACGAGCAGGATCCCATCGTTGGCTTCTTCGAAAAGTAATTCAAAGAACTCGACGCGCGCGGCATCGCTCTTCTTCGAGGGCACTATCTGCAGCTTGCGCGCGGCGGTCATGCGGCGCTCCTGAGGAAGGCGCTCGCGTTGTCGATGTCTTTCGTGGCGCGATCCATGATGTTTTTGAGGTCGCTCTCCGCAAGCCCGAGCGGCCTGAGCACGTCTTCGTTCACGAGGCCGCCGGAAGCATCGCCTGAGTAGCCGATGCTGTTCAGCACCACAAGCTGGTTGGCGAGAGCTACGGTTTGCACCGCGGGCTTCATCGATTCCAGGATCGTTTCCATCTCCGCCACGTTGGTGTGGTGGTAACGGATGCTCATCCGGATCACCATCGGCAGGCGCCATTTGTCGGCGATATACTCACCGAGATATCCGTGGGAGGGAACTTCGAGGCGGCGCTCCGCCTCGAAGAAGCTGATTTTTTCACGCTCAGCGAGCTCGACCACGCGGTAAAACTCTTCGGGAGCGATTTGAAGGAGAACGATCTTGCCGATGTCGTGGAGCAGGCCGCAGGTGAAACACTCTTCGGGCTTTTCGTAACCAATTTTTTTCGCGATCACTTCGGAGGTTACCGCGGTGCCAAGGGCGTGCTTCCAGAATGCTTGTAGAGAAAATTTAGTGTTCTTGTTCGCGCTGAATACGTTGATCACGGAGATGCTGAGCACGAGCTGCGCGAGCGTATTGAAGCCGAGGTAAGCGAGCGCGCGCTTCACATCGGTCACTTCGCCGGGGATTCCGTAGTAGGGCGAGTTGATGAGCTTGAGCACCTTGGCGGTGAGCACCTGGTCTTTTTTGAGCACGTCGGCGATATCGCCCGAGCTCGAGTTGGGATCATTGATCAGCTCCGTAACCTTGGTGGCGACCACCGGGAGGGTAGGGATGTCGTTCAATTTTTCGAGGATAGGCTTCCAGCGCTCGATCCGCGCGCTGGCCTGCCCTGCTGTATTTTGGTCTTCACTCATCGCAGTACTGTATCGGCCGAGATACGGGAGGAGTTGAGGGGAAAATGCGGAGGGCGAGCTCCCTTGCGGGGCGTGTAACTATTGAAAAATAATGGAGAATAATAAACTCGCGGTACCGGTTTATGGCTGGGGTTTCGGGTACTTATGCGGGGCTCAGTCCCACATAGTGCACATCGACCTTGGATCATAGTTGGCCGGTTGCAGAGCCGCTGAGATTCGCCAGCGATTCGGTCACCTTAATTCTCCAAGGATTTTGTCACCCCCGGTTGTTTTGCTGATCGGGCTCCTAGGCCGCTTCTTGAGGGCGAACTGGTTTTTCAAAAGGCTTTATCGA